>Ga0099364_10000418_pt1 | contig 71085 bp, 63 predicted proteins | sample TergutTh196P3_FD_73070 | JGI IMG/M metagenome (GOLD analysis project Ga0099364, IMG submission 73070) | Microcerotermes parvus P3 segment gut microbial communities from Pointe-Noire, Republic of the Congo - Th196 P3 | ecosystem: Host-associated > Arthropoda: Insects > Digestive system > Gut ...
AAAATTAAGCCCAAATCGACATTGCAATCGGGAAAGTAGTTAAAAATTCCGAAAATTCAAAATTGGGTAACTCTAAATGGAGATATTAGAGGTTGCCTTAAATCTAAAATAGACCAAATGTTTGACAACTGCAGAGGCACCGGATATTTATTTTTGAAAAACACTTGCAATCTTCATCTTATATGAAGTATATTGATAGGTAGAAATTCACAGCGGATGTGCTTGTTTTGGAATATATAACGATAAAAGAAGCCGCAGAGCAATGGGGAATTTCAACACGGGCGGTCACTTATCACATTGTAGCCGGTCGTATTGAAGGAGCAGTCAAAAAAGGCGGCGTGTGGTTTATTCCCGTGGCTGCGCCAAAACCGGAGGATTTAAGGAAAAAGAATATCCGCCAAACCAAAAATCAAAGTAGGAGGACGCTTAGATGCAGAGCTCATCAAATAAAAACACATTCCCGGGTCTAACCGCAGGCACTGCCGCTGCATTCGTTTGCACACTGCTGCTGACTGTGTTTGCGGTGCTGTATTTCAGCGCGTACACAAACCCGTATATGAAAAAGAATATGGCGAACATATCCGACGGCTGGCGGTACGGCGTTGGTACAGAAGACACAGACAAGCAAATGAACCTGCTTCATCAAGTGACTGTCCCGCCAAACGAAACATTGCACCTTTTTCGCGTACTGAACGAACAATTCCCCGATGCGGCGTTAATGCTGAAAAGCAATCATCAATGGCTTCGGGTTTCTTTAGATGAGGAGTTACTCTTTGAAAACCCGCGTGATCCGAATATGAAGAATCCGGGTATGGGTCTTCATTTTATCACACTGCCAAACGATTATGAGGGGAAATTACTCCACATTGAAATAACCTCGCCTTACGAAGCATATTCGGGTGCGCCGGGTAGTGTCTATATCGGCGATATTCCCTCTTTGCAGACATACACGCTCTTTTACCGCTCCCTGCCGCATAAACTGCTTATGGCGTACTGCGTGGCGGCGGGAGCGTTTATGATGGTGTTGGCGTTTCTTCGCCGAAAACAGAACGCCGCTTGGTGGGGAACTTTCAGCTTTGGTGTCTTTTCGGTTCTGTGGGGCTTTTACTTTCCGAGCGGAGATTATATCGCACATCAGTTTCTATCGCCGGGGTGGGTGTCGCGCATAAGCATCGGACTATATTTCTTGTATCCGCTACCGCTTATGCTGTTCTTCTATTCGCAATTTTCACGCCGCCGTAAAGTGTTTTTGCCCGCAGTCATTTTGATGGGCGTGTTTGTGGCGGCTTCTCTTGGGTTGCAAATGTCGGGTCTGATGGATTTCCCCGAAATGCTGAATGTGTTCAATCCGTTTTATATCATGTCCACCGTGTATATGATTGTGCTTGGGTGGACGGAAATAAAAAAAGGCGGTTTCATAAAGTTTACCGTGCCGTGGATAACGCTTGTATTCCTTATCTCAATACAAAGCATGATTTCCTTTTATACTACCCGTGTTAAGCAGGACGAAACGCTGTACGAAATGGCTTTTTTCTCGTTCATTATGGTAGTATGGATATACAATGTTGTTACGTTTTTACGCACGAGAGCAAAGGAAAAGCATGACTTATTAGAGTTGAATTTCAAGAACGCCGCGCTTGGCCGCTTAAACATTGCGAAAACAGAGTTTCTGCAAGACATGAGCCACGAAATGAAAGCTCCCCTGACCGTCATAGCCACAGGCATTGATTTCGCCGATTCGGAACTTAGCGCGGAAGACGGCAGTTTTTCGGAAGCAATCGGAACGTTGGAAATGCTTAGGGCAGAAACACAACGACTCGGACGTATGGTTGGCGGTATGGCAGAATTGGCTTCTATGAACGAACTCAGCGAGAACCGTAAACGAGTGGAGTTTGCAAAATTTCTCAAAGACAGTGCGGAAGCGTTTCAATTTGCCATAGAACGTGATAACAATACCTTGACAGTTCAAATCGCGCCGGGTATTCCGGATGCTTTCGTTGAAACCGACCGATTCACGCAAGTTATTGCAAACCTGCTGACCAACGCGGCAGAGCATACAAAGAACGGGCAAATCAGCGTTACGGCAGACTTTGACGACGAATATATTACCGTGCGTGTAACCGACACAGGCGAGGGCATATCGCCGGAAGTTCTTCCGAACGTCTTTGAACGCGGAGTGTCGGGCAAGGGCAGCACGGGCTACGGATTGTATATCTGCAAAACCATCATAGAAGCCCACGGCGGACTCATTAAAGCCGATAGTGAACCGGGAAAAGGGACAACCGTGACATTTACCGTTCCGGTATACGGCGGTCAGGAAGCGGGGCATAATCTATGAGCGGTCAGCTGATTTTACTTGTTGAGGACAGTAAAAAAGTGCAGAATTACAATAAAAAGATGCTTGAAAGGAGCGGCTTCACCGTTGAAGTTGCGTTGACCCTCGGCAGTGCAAAAGAGCTTCTCAGCCGCGAAACGCCGGCGGCGATTATCCTTGATGTAGGTATGCCCGACGGGAGCGGCTTGGATTTTCTGCGGGAATTTCGCCGGACTTCCAAAATCCCCGTACTGCTTTTGACAGGCTACAGTGAAACTAAAGATATTGTAAAGGGCTTCAAAAGGGGTTGCGATGATTATCTGACAAAGCCGTATACCTTCGAGGTGTTGCTTGTAAGGCTTCGGCACCTGTTGGAACACGCAGAGCAAATACCGGAAACCATAACGAGAGGTCTGCTGACATTGCATTTAATGCCCCGAAAGGCAGTAGTGAACGGCACGGACTTGCTGCTCACGCCAAAGGATTTTGCGATGCTTCAGTTTTTTGTCCAAAACGAGGAGCGTTTATTGGCCGCCGAGTATATATATGAAAAGGTGTGGGGGCAAGGAATAGGAGAGGATTCGCAAGCACTCACCAATGCGGTATCCCGGCTACGGAAAAAGCTGTGCGGCTGCGGTTATACGATTTCGGTGGAATACGGAAGCGGATACCGATTCGAGCGCGGTGAGACTGTTTAGAACCTGTTGCTAAACAATCTCTAAACAGAGCAAAATCTAAATTTTTCAATCATAAATACAAAAGCAAAAGGTCAATTCTATCAATTTTGAGAGAATTGACCTTTTGCTTTTATTCACATGATATGATAGCTGGTGTTTGGATGATAAATAGATGTGGGTATAAAGGACAAATGGGGTTTTATGGGGAAAAATATGATTTTACTCGTTGAGGATAACAAAAACGTGCAAAAATTTAACAAGCGTATGCTGGAGAGAAATAATTTTGATACCGAACAGGCTATGACACTTGCGGCTGCAAGAGATTTTCTCGCACAGCGGACACCGGCGGCAATAATCCTCGACGTTGGGATGCCGGACGGTAACGGCTTAGATTTTTTGCGGGAATTACGGCAAACTTCTCAAGTACCGGTTTTGCTCTTGACCGGTTACAGAATAGATTTGACTTTTTTGAGGGAGTTCACAACCAATCGTAACGATTATTTGAAAAAGCCGTATGAATTTGAAGTCTTGCTTGAACGTCTAAAGATTTTAATGCAAAAGGCAGGCATGAAAACATGAGAGGGGGATTATCTGTTGAATCTAATAGAGAAACAAAGCCGTAAGGTCAGCGATTTTGAGCGGCTGTACGATGAACATTACGACAAGGTATACATCTACATATTCCGCCGGGTGAACAATCCCCACGATGCGCAGGATTTGACCGCAGACGTGTTCCTTAAAGCGTTCGCCAATCCCTACAATCCGGATCTGGCTAAATTTTCCACCTATGTCTATATGATTGCGGCGAATTTGCTAAAAAATCACTACCGTAATTCATCAAAATCAAAAGAAATGTTTATCTGTGAGGAATATGACGAAAATCTTTTTAATGAAAGCGATATTTTGAAGGATTTAATCAACCGTGAGGAATATGCAGATCTTGCCGGTGCTTTAGTCAAATTATCCGAACGCCACTACGAGACAGTATATCGACGATATTATCTCGAACAACCTTTTAAGGAAATCGGCGCGGCGCTGGGCGTTTCGGAGGACGCCGCGAAAAAGCTTCATAAGCGAGCTTTGGATTCTCTGAAAAATGTTTTACAAAAAGAGCGTCCCTTTTTACAACCTTGCGTGTATACACAGACAAAGGGCGGTGATGAACATTATGGCTGAAGAAAGATTAAACTGTGTTCTTCCATTGATGTTCCGGCAGATTAAGGTATCGCGCCGAGCCAAAGAGGAACTAAGAATGCAACTTTTTAGCATAACGGCGCTTCCGGATGATGAGCTGTCATATATCGCGGCGGCGGGCGGTAAATTAGAGACGAAAAAAAACAAAGATAACAATCAGGAGGAATAAGTAATGTCAAAATCAAAACAATACTAAGCGAAAAGCTGCTGACAGCATTGAACTAATGTATATGAAAATTTAATTTAGGAGAGATTAAAATGAAAAAAGAAATTTCTATTCTGCTATGCATAATGATGTGCATCTTTATAACCACATCCTGCGCTGACCGCACCTCAGATGGGTCAAGTCCTTCCGAGATATCCGGCGGCAGTATCCCGGATGAAGGGCCCATTCCGAATCAAGAGCAGTATCACACAAAAACTCATGAAGAGGATTGGGCCGTTGTTGAGTATATTTTTGCAACAGGAATGCCCGATGAGAACATCCAGATTAAGCTGAATGAAAACCTTGAGGAATTTTTCCTTAGCGGAATACGCGATGATGGGGCAGCCGAAACCTATACTTACGGCACGGCATCATATTATGTGGCCGGCGGCAGGTTCTTAAGTGTGGTGAAGAATTTCGATATCTACAACAATGAACATCCCGTTAACGGCTCTACCGGCCCCGCACAGCGTTACAAAGGCGCGGAGACCTTCGACCTGACCACGGGTGAACGCGCCGAAAAGCTTGTTTTCGGCGGGGCGGCGTATACAATGGCGAATGCGTTTGACCATTTTTCGCAGGTATATCCCGATGCCGGCGATACGGAAGCTAGAGCCGGATTCCATAATTATGTGCAGAGCAATGACTTTATATTCAATTATTATCTGACGGAGACAAACCTTGCAATCTATTTGCCGAATATCAGCGGAGACGATTATTTCGTTTACGAAGCGCCATACAGCATGATTGGAGAGATGCTGTCGCCTGAATTAGCGGAAGCGGTTAAACCAAGAGGTTGATCTAAACACTATATACAAGGGGGAAAACGCAATGACTAAATTAATTAAACTGGTTATGTCTGTTACACTTCTAATTGCATTACTGAGCGCCTGTTCGGGCGCTGATGAGGATTACACAAAGTTGTCATACGATGAAATGACCGAAAAACTGGTCTTGGCAAATTCGGGAGATTCAATATTCGCAGGTCACGATGTTTATGTTGCGGCCAACGTTGACGAAAATGGCGACAAATTGTGGACACGCACCTATGCAAAACTTTCAGACGGAACATTGGCTCTTTTTGAGCATCGAATTGAGGCCGGAACACATACGGCAATCTTTCCCGATGCGTATTACTTAGAACATGAATCTGTGCCGTACATGATGCTGACCGCAACCGACACCGGCTATACCGAAAACTATGATGAAATGATTGCTCTTGTCCGGTTAGATGTTGAAGAAGATGAAGAAATAATATCGGTAGAAAAATCCGGCGATAACTTTGTTTTTGTATACGAGATACCCCACACAAGTGAAACGTACAAGAATTTAGGGTTAGACATGGACAGCGGAATATTCCGTGTGATAATCGTTGCGGATGCTAAAACATTGGAAATGGTGGAGGTTACTAACTATCATATTGCAGAGGACGGCGGCAAAAAATTCCTGCGGGGGATGAAGTTTGAATATGACATTCCTTTCACCGAGCCGGAATTTTCATTGCAATGCAAAGAAATGGCAGCTAATCCCGATGGGATTTTCACGGTCAAGCTCATTATTGACCCCGAAACGTCTGACGAAATGCGGCGTGAAATCGAGGTGCCGACAGGCATGGCGTACTGGGTTGACGGATACGAGATGTTTGCAGATGCGGCGTTTACGGAAGAACATGTCGGTTATCCGTCCGACACTGCGGGGGAAATCACGATTTACGTCAAGTCGAACTAGTATAGCAGTTCCACAAAATGTTACGCCCTGGAAGAGGGGATTAGGGTTAACATATATTAATTATTTATAGGAGTGATATTGCATTATGACAAAAAACAAAAAACGCGGCTCCGCGCTTGTTTTGGTGTTCATGCTGGTGATTATTATGGGTGTGGTCTATGCGGCGGCCTCGGGAACGCTAACGTTTAACGGTACCGCAACAATGGGCGCGGATTGCGAACTATGGATTTTGCCGGAAATAGCGCAGCCTGAGCTTCCAAACGGCTCAGAAGGCACGATGGTCGTTAACAGTGGCGGCCAATCCGCTACCATTACCGTGGATCTTAAGGAACCCGGCGACACGCTGACGTTTCAATTCAGCGTGCAGAACTCAGGCGCAAGGGATGCCAAGATTACTGCGGCTACCCTTAATACGGGCATAAGCAATCCTGATTTGGCACTCGCAGTCGGCGGCACTTATACCGACCTTGCAAATCATACAATTGCTACCGGTCAAACAGTGACGGGTTACACCATCACCGTAGGTTGGAGCGACAACGAAGCGTTTGAAGACATTGATTCGGGCACTTACACCTTTACTATCGAATTACCTTACGAAATGACGATAACAGGGTAATTACATTTTAAAAACAGCGAAATCCCCTCTTTGCTGTTTTTTGTGAACATTATGAAAAAAACTGGATTTCTAATGAGCATGGCTGCACTCGGCGCATTGCTCACAGAGCAAATTGTTTATCTTAGTCTTTTACCCGATATGGCCCTGTCATACAGCCAATTAAGGCCGTTATTATACGCCGGCATTGCGGCCGTCTGGTTATTCCTTTCGGGGCGGGATTTGCGCCCTATTCCCAAAGGCAAACAGTCGGCTTGGTTTTGCTTGATTGCATCGGCAGCCTATATCACGATAATGCTGCTTACCGGAATTTTGTTCGGCTTTGATAAAAACATGATGACGCCAAACATATCGGTGGTGCTGAACAATATTTGGACATACGCCGCTTTTGCATTTTTATCAGAAGTCATACGATACAGACTTATTAAAGACGCAAAGATTGATTATCGCACCGTCATCGCCGCCGTGCTTGCAATAGTTTACACTATTGGTTCGCTGCGTGGCATCACGGATGCGGATATGGCACGCAGCCTGGATTTGTTTTTTATAACTGTCTTTCCCGCACTCGCCCTGAACGCGGCGCTGTCATATATAGCGTTAGAAGGCTCGTTTCGTGCACTCCTTTTTATATCCGGCGCTTATTCGCTGGGATCGGTTTTTATCCCGGTATTGCCGAGTATCCCAAAATTGGCTTGGGCGGCGGTTTCAAGCGTTCTTTTATTTGTAACGGTGATTTTGTACCGCAAGGATATGAAAAGCGGCAGCCGAATGTCCCGTTTGAGTGAAAAAAGGCGCGCTAAATATCACAGGGTATCCGTCTTATCTATGGCTGTGACCGTAACCGCTTTGGGATTTTTAGCCGCATTTAGCTTGAGGGTGTTTCCGTATTTCCCAACCGCCGTTATTACCGAGAGCATGAGCGGTGCAATTGAACGGGGTTCAGTTGTTTTTACCCAAAAACTAAACACGGCGGATGATGTTTATAAAAACGTACAGGAAGGGGATATTATACTCTTTACTTATAAAAACGTTGAAGTTATGCATCGGGTGGTTGAGTTTAGATTTAATGCCGAAGGCGAGCGGATTTATATTACAAAGGGTGATGCTAATCCGGATGCGGATACCAACCCGGTGGAAATGGGTCAGGTTGTGGGGCTGTCCCGCTCATTTATTCCGTATATCGGATGGTCTTTTGTTATTATTAACGCGCTAATGAATGGGGGGTAAGCGGATGACTTCAAAAACGGGCTGGATATTGTGCGCTCTTCTCGCAACATTCATCGTAAGCTCTGCCGCGGCGATATTCGTACATATGTTCCTATCTTACACACCCGACACGGAAATTCATTTATCCGGACGTAATGATGTGAGATTTAGTGTGCATTACATTGAAAACAGCATTTTTGACAAAGCGGAAAGACCGGGTAATTTACAATATTTAATGTCGTTCACAGACTATATAGAAGTTGAAGACTCGTTTTTATGCCGGTTTAGTCAGAATGTTAATGCCATTTACAGATATTCTGTTACGGAAACATTGACGATTAAACCTTTAAAGGGTTCGGACGACAGTAATGCACAGGGGGTTTTCGAAGATAAAACCATATTGTCAGAGTTCAGCGGCCGTTTTAAAGGTGAAAGAATAACTTGGGATAAATCTGGCACCGATACTCCCGGCGGTTTGTACGTTATTAATCCCCACAAGCATATAGACGCTTATAGATATTTTGTATACGAACAACGCGAACAAATGAAAAAAAATGATATGACCGCCGAAGGGGATCTGCGTTTCACCGCAGAGATTTTGATCGGTTTTTCCTATACTGTAAAGGCCGAAGAATACGGATTGGACGAAACATTTCATTATACGCTGAATATTCCCATTTCTAATGAAGTATTCGGCATTGCCGCTGAAGGGATACGGGACATCGAACTGTCGAGCACATCGCATGAATTTAAGATTCCCGGTATACAGGTTGCCGTGTTGATTGTTTTGTTATTTTTACTAAATATCCTCGGGGTAGTCTTTTGTATAAGCCGGCTCATTACGGAAAAAAACAAACAACGCCGTGAAGTTAAAAGGATACTCAAAAAGTATTCGGATGAAATAATCGAGTCCGCACACAGGATAGACCTGTCTGAGTATAAAATCATTCATGTAAATCAATTCAAGGATTTGTTAAAATTAGCTGTAAATTCAAGTAAACACATAATATATTATCAAGGCGACAAACGAGCAGAGTTTTATGCTTTTTCAGACGGGTATGTGTTTTGCTTAAATTATTATATTAGCAGTGCAGACGAAGACGAAGACGATGCAGACGGACATGATTTATATGCAGATGACGCATTTACGCAAACGCATTTAGGGAACGCACCCGTTGCAGCGGAGGAATGATGGTTTACGCAAGAAAAAAATAAAAAATAAATCGTCCCTTTTCGCAGACTTGTGTGTATACACAGACAGAAGCTTTTATTATAAAAAATATCAGGAGGAAATCACAATGGAAAACACAGAAAAATTGAAACAGGCAAATTGCCGCTTACCGACGAGCAAGCAAGCGAGGTATCGGGCGGCATAGACAGTGCGGTAGTTTCTGCATGGCGCAAGGTAGCGGAAGGCGAAGGCTGCCCCACTCATGCAGGTTGCAACGACGTCGGCGCGTTTTATTATACATGGTATAATGCGAAATGCCCCAAATGCAATGCCCCCGAGAGTTTGTTCTGCCGAACTATGATAGCAGGGAAACTGAATAATGCTGTGTTTAATAAACAACCCGAGAATTTCGAGTGTATCGACACAAAATGCTATGTCTGCAATTATCTCTTCGGCACTTGTGAACTATCAACCGGAGACAGACAAGGGTATATCCAAAACTGGGGAAGATGCCAGCATAAAAATTCAACCCACGGGGCGGAAGTCCCGAAAAAATAAAAAATGAAAAAATTTAGGAGAAAAACGAAATGAAAAAAATAATTTCAATAATAATGGCGGTTATGTTAATTTCGGGTTTACTTACCGCTTGCGATGTCAATGTTCACCCGAACAATTCGGTTATAGGAGCTGACGGGGAAGTTATAGAACCGGAATCAAGTGGCACAGAGCCCTCTAATGAATCTTCTAATGAGTCAAACCCGAAACTCCCTGTAATAGAGGAAAAAGTTCTCACTCAAATAGATCTCGAAAACGAAGGCAGAGTCAATGCCGAATATGTATTACTCAGCGGGCTGGAACATGACATTAAACTGCAAGGCAAAATAAACGAAGAAATACAAACATTTTGTACCTGGCCGACCTTTAACCGTGACAACGACGACAAAAACATCACCGTAAAAGTCGAATACGCTATAATCGGTAACAAGTATATCAGCATACGGGCGGCTGATTCGGTGTATGCAGACGGTGCGGCTCATCCCGAAAACAACTACAGAACCGCTACGTTCGATTTGGAAACAGGCGAACACGCGGGCAGTCTGATTGCATTTTCGAATGCGGGAGATGAATTGCGGAAGAAAATCACCGACGGCACTTTCAAGCAGATTTTCCCCGAAGAACCCATTGACGGCGCGGCGGAAGTTTTGGCGGCGGAGTTTGATGTAGACAATTTCTACCTCACCGAAGACAGTTTAGGCCTGTTTGTCACAGACCGTCCTCACGCGGCGGGAAGCTACTGGATTTTCGAGGCGAAATACAGCGACATTACGACATTGGTAGGCGACAGCTATTTTATGAAGTATGTTAAGTAAAACAACTTATTCGGCATAATTGCCCATAATAGAAAGGCGGATATTCCAATGAAAAACGAATTTTTTAAGAGATTATCGGAAGATAAGGAATTCGAAGCAACCTACAAAAAATTTGAAACTATAGAAGCTGTTTTAGAGCAGGTGGAAAAAGACGGTTATTCAATTTCGGAAGAAGTCGAATCGTTACGCAGTCAAGCCGAATTCAATCAGACAGGGCGCGTTGAACTTGATGATGCTATGTTGGAAAATATCGGCGGCGGTTTTTTGTTCCCGCAGTCTTTACTGGATTGGTTCGTTTCTTTATTCAGATACAGCGGGATAGGAGCAAGCGGGCAATCTTCGCTTGTCAATTCGGAAACTTCTGCCCCCGCCGTTAAAACCCTCGAAAAAAATTCGGCGGTTCAACCGACTGTACTCCCGCTCCCAAATGTTACGGGAACTCCTACACCTACAACCCTTCCCTTCAATCCGGCAGGGGGTAAATCAAACAAGTCAATAAATTTATAATGAGGTATTAAGCTTAAATAAGAGATGAGAAGAAAATATTCTCATCTCTTATCGGTGTCGGAAAGGGGCGTTATACTAATCCCACATTAAAATCATCGTTTCAAACTTCGTTCGTCATTCGTTTTTCTTAAAAAACTACTCACTCGTTTTCAACGGTTTTTAAAATGGGATTAGTATTATAAAAAAATGAAAAACAAATTATTTCGTAAAGAAGCGGTGGAAAAAATAACCGGACCCGAAGATTTGAACGCATACGTCAAGGTGCTCAATCCCCGTGTATGGCTTATTCTTGCCGGAATTGCGGTCGCTTTTGGCGGGCTTGTGGTTTTTGTGGCTTCTACCGGATTTCCGATTTGGGATTTATTCTTCGGCGGTATGGGAGGATAATAGACCTCCTCGGAAATTAAAACGTGATGTATGAACACAGATGATTTTTCGTCAAACAAGGCAATTTTGACGAGAATATCATGGATATTTGAGGATAAATTAACACCGTGTGACGGGAAATTTTCCGTTCATATGTCGCGAAATGGTTTTCGGCAATGCTAGGCAGACGACCGCCGCTGTACATGGGTACTGTAAGGTAAGATAACTGCGCAATGTGCGATTTACGAGGAGACCTAATGCTATGCCCAAAAAATGCCCTGTAATATTGCAGCTTGAAATAGTTGAATGCGGCGCGGCTTCCCTTGCTATGGTAATGGCTTACCATAGCAAGTGGGTGCCGCTTGAGCGTGTCCGGACGGACTGCGGTGTTTCCCGTGACGGAAGCTCGGCAAAAAATCTTTTGCAGGTGGCACGGCTCTACGGCTTTAAGGCGCAGGGTTACCGCGTTGAGCCGTCTCAAATCCACACAATTCCAATGCCCTGTATTATCCATTGGAACATGAACCATTTCGTGGTGCTGCGCGGTATCACCAAAAAATTCGCCTATATAAACGACCCCGCAAAAGGCGAAGTAAAGATACCGATCGAACAGTTTGGCACCTCTTTCACCGGCATAGCCATCGCCATAACTCCGGGAGAGAATTTTGAACCTTCGGGCAAGCCCGTCAGCATTTGGCCGTTTGCTAAATCACGCCTGAAAGGCACGGCTCCGGTCTTCTCGTTTATCATTATTATCAGTGCTATGACTTCTGTTATAGGGATAATATCGACAATGTTCAGCCGTGTGTTTGTGGACGATCTGCTTTCCGGCAACCGTCCCGAATGGGCATATGGATTTATAGTGTTGTTTTTGGCGTTTAATTTTCTCAGTATTCTATTGACCGTCATCAATACAAAAAGTAATTCGAAAATCACAGCCAAATTCGCGGTGGTTTCAAGCGGAATGTTTATCTGGCACGCTCTGCGATTGCCTGTAGATTTTTATTCCTCACGCAACGCAGGCGACATCGCCGCACGACAGGACGAAAACGATGGTATATCCCTGTCGCTTATACAAATGTTCGCACCACTGTTTATCGAGGCGGCAATGATGGTATTTTACTTGTTTATCGTGCTTCAATACAGCGTCCTGCTTACAATAATCGGATTTGTGTCGCTTGTGATCAATTATGCTGTCAATAAATTTATCACCGACAAGAACGTCAACATTTCCCGCGTATCCTCCCGTGATGCGGGCAAGCTGGGCGCTATGACGGTAGCAGGCGTGGAAATGATAGAGACCATCAAGTCGGCAGGCGCGGAGGACGGTTTTTTTGAACGCTGGTCAGGGCTTCACGCTTCGGTAAACAATACAAGAATAAAGTCGATGAAACTGAATATTTCGGCGGGGATGATTCCGCAAATAGTAAGCGAAGTCATAAATATTATTGTTTTGCTGATCGGCGCGTATTTAATTATCAAGGGTGATATGACAATCGGCATATTCTTCGCGTTTCAAGGGTTTTTAAGCGCGTTTCTTGCACCTTTATCCACAATCATAAACACACGATTGCAAATGCAGCAGATGAAAGTGTCAATGGAACGGGTGCAGGACGTGTTTAATTATAAACCCGATGTGACATATACCGAACAGTCGGAAGTTGATGATGAACAATCGTTTTTCAAATTATCGGGGGAACTCGAGATCAAAGACCTCACATTCGGGTATAACAAATTATCGCCGCCGCTTTTGGAGAATTTTAACCTGACGTTAAAGCCCGGCGAAAGCGTTGCACTTGTCGGGGCTTCGGGCTGCGGGAAATCAACAATCGCAAAGCTCATCAGTAACCTTTACAAGCCGTGGAGCGGAGAGGTCCTGTTTGACGGCAAAACCGCCGATGAAATATCGCGCGAAATCTTTACAAGCTCGGTGTCTGTCGTTGATCAGGATATTATACTCTTCAAAGACAGCGTAAGCAATAACATCAAAACATGGGACAAATCTATCGAGGATTATGAAGTTATACTTGCGGCGCGGGATTCGCAAATTCACAAAACGATTATCGAGCGCGACAGCGGTTACGATTGTGAGATTTTGGAGGGCGGCAAAAACTTTTCCGGCGGCGAACGCCAACGTCTCGAAATAGCAGGCGCACTTGCCAAAGACCCGACTGTAATTATTTTGGACGAAGCCACAAGTGCGCTCGATGCGAAGACAGAATACGATGTGATCAACGCCATAAAAAACAGAGATATTACAACGGTTGTAGTCGCGCACCGTTTGTCAACAATTCGTGACTGCAACGAAATCATCGTGCTTGACAAAGGCAAGGTGGTACAGCGGGGAACTCATGACGAGTTGTACGCCGTGGAAGGTAAATACAGAGAGTTGGTGAGCTTGAATTGAATTGGTTTGAAAATCAAGTCAAAAATCGCATGAAAAATGACGAGGATGATTTTTCGGGTGCGTTCGCCGAACTTTCTTCTATTGTTATGGGCGAGACAGCGGCGAAAGCAGGACTTGTCACCGCACGGCAAAAGACCCATAACGCCGTGCAGGAAATATTAAAATTTTTCGGACAGGACATAATACCCGTCCCCGAAAGTGTTACCGACACATCGGAATACATAAACTTCTGCATAAAACCGTCCGGCATTATGAAACGCAAAGTTGAACTGAGCGGTAAATGGTGGACGGATGCTTTCGGTCCGATGCTCGGCTTTTTAAACCACCCCGGCACCTCCAAGGAGGGGAACAGCGTTGTTGTGGCGCTTTTGCCGTCACAGAAAGGGTATTCCTACTTTGATTATGAGAGCGGTAAGAAAGTCGTACTTAATTCCGAGACCGCAAAAAACATAGAAAGTTTCGGCTATTGCTTTTATAATCCGTTCCCGAATCGTGAGTTGTCTATCATTGATTTAGTTAAATATATGTTCAAAACCGTAACGAGAAACGACATGTTTTTCTATCTTTTCATCATGACCGTGACCACGCTTATGGGGCTTATCCAACCGAAAATATCACTAATTTTGTTCTCGCACATCATACCTCAGAGCAATGCGAGCGTGTTGTGGGCTCTCGGTGTATTGATGATTTCGATGGTGTTCGCGACACAGCTTTTGGGGATAGGGCAAAGTTTGATTATGAGCCGGCTTACCATGCGCCTGTCAAACACAATCGAACCCGCCGCCATGATGAGGATGCTGACCCTCCCCGCCGAGTTTTTCAAGAAATATGCAGCCGGGGAGCTTTCCCAGAAGTTTTCACTGATCCCGTCAATTTGTAGTACGATTTTTTCGGTCGTCACCGGAACACTGTTAACTTCGCTGTTTTCGCTTGCGTACTTCACGCAGATTGCAAACATCACTCCCGCATTAATGCTGCCGTCATTAGCAATTATCGGCACGACACTTGTTATAAATATTATCACCACATTGGCAAGTATACGAATACAGAAGAAATCATTGGAAGCGGGTGCAGATTTGTCCGGCATGACTTATTCCATCTTGTCGGGCATACAAAAAGTCAAACTGACCGGCTCGGAAAAGAGGATTTTCGCGCAGTGGGCATTAAAGTATAAAACCTCTGCTAATTTTACTTACAATCCGCCGTTTGTGTTGAAATATTCGGGCGTAATCAGCACTGTTATTTCCACTATCGGGATTGCCGTTGTTTATTTTTTCGCCATTCAGTCACAAATGGGCGTCGGCGAGTATATGGCGTACAACACCGCTTATGGCATGGTGTCGGCTTCTATTTTGGCTCTCGGTTCAATTACCACCGTTTTTTCAGGGTTAAAACCGCAGCTTGACACAGTAGCGCCGTTCATGAAAACCGTCCCCGAAATAAGCGGGAATAAAAAAGTTGTAACAAACCTTTCAGGCGGCATCGAAGTACAGAGTTTGACCTTCCGTTATGATGAGGGCGGCAAGAATATTCTCAATGACATTAATATTAAAATCCGCCCGGGACAGTATGTGGCGATCGTCGGTAAGACCGGCTGCGGAAAATCTACATTAGTACGGCTTTTACTGGGTTTTGAAAAGCCGAATAAAGGTGCGGTTTACTATGACGGCAAGGATATATCCAAACTTGATTTACCGTCACTCCGCCGCAAAATCGGAGCGGTTATGCAGGGCGGTAAACTGTTCACAGGGGATGTTTGGGGTAATATTATTATATCCGCGCCCAACCTGACAATGGACGATGCGTGGGCGGCGGCGCGGATCGCGAGCATTGACAAGGATATTGAGGATATGCCGATGGGTATGCACACTATTATAACCGAGGGCAGCGGCGGCATTTCCGGCGGGCAAAAGCAGCGGTTGATGATTGCACGGGCTGTTGCGTCGAAGCCGAAAGTGCTGATTTTTGACGAATCTACAAGTGCGCTCGACAACATCACGCAAAAGCAGGTAGCCGATGCATTAGCGGGTTTAAAATGCACTCGCATTGTAATCGCACACAGGCTGTCCACGATCAAAGACTGCGATAAAATTTATGTATTAGATGGCGGCAAAGTCGCCGAAGAAGGCACATTCGATGAACTCTACGAAAACAAAGGATATTTTCACGGGCTCGTAAGCCGGCAGATGCTTGGTGAGAAATTATAGCAATGCGTAATGCGCAATGCCTAAATCCTATCACATCCCCGCTGGCGGGGAGCGAAAAGACCGCACAATGCGTAATGCATAAATATTATATAGGGGGAATTTGAGTAATGACTATTATCAAAACAGGGGAAAACGACAAAATCACCCTCACTGTCGAGGGGAAATTGAACACAGGAGCATCACAGCAGTTTCAGGAAGCGGTAATGGCGGCACTTGAAGAAGCAAACGAGTTAATTTTAGACTTTACGCAGCTTGTTTATTTGGCATCATCGGGAATACGGGTATTGGTTTTGGGGGCGCAAACAGCTGAGGTGTCGGGAAAGACATTGGTGCTTACCAATGTCAACGACGACGTGATGGAAGTGTTTGAAATTACAGGGCTAACCGATGCCTTGACGATTCTGTAAAGGGGGAGTGTCTTATGATGCAAGAAAGAAACGGGGTTCAAAAGAAAATGCAGGAATTTGGGTTTACCGAAGATAAGCGTGACGGCGATACATACTATTTTACACTAAAAGGCCGGGTGAGCGTAAATGAATCGTTGTATATGGAGCAGGAACTCAAAAAAGCCGTACAGCAGGGCTGCACCCATATCATTATCAATATGTGCCGGGTTACTGTGTTCCCTTCCGCTGCAATCAGGGTAATACTTGCAATGTATCAAAAACTGAAAAACATGAGCGGAACGTTGCAAATAGAAAACCCGTCGGAGAATGTACAGAACGTCATCGGTATGACCGCTTTAGAGGAATTATTGCTTAAGTGATGGGAAAGGAAATCATTATGCCCGCAAACAAAATAAAAACCCGAAAAACAATAGGGTTGAAAATGACCGCGCTTTTTGTGCTGTTTGCTTTGCTGTTTTGCCTTGCTCTCAGCATTTTTGCATATAGAGCTTCGTGGGATTCATACACCGATGTGTATGCGAGAAACGCTCTTGAAATCGCCGAAATGACGGCTTCTTTCGTAGACGGTGAGCAAATTTCAAGCTATTTGAAAACGATGAAAACGGACGCTTATTATGACGAATTACAAGAAAAGTTGAATAACATCAAGCGTGACCTCAACCTTATGTATTTATACATTTTCAAACCAGGGGACGAATCGTATTTTACTTTTATTATGGAAGCTAAGTTAGATACAGATAATCCCGAGATGATAAACGAACTCGGCGAAATCTACGAAACTTATATTATTTACGATTTTTTCATGCAGGAAAGTGTATCTGCTGTTCCAAAAGAACTTTCGCGACGCGGTTCTGTTCGCAAAGTCATTTTACCCGACGAAAATTACGGACACGCGGTATGGGCTTACGCACCGATATATTCCGAAAACGGTGAAATAACGGCGATGACAGGGGTAGAAATTTCATTGAAATCGGTAGAGGAAAGGCAAGCGGCTTTTTTCAAAACGATTATTATGCTCTCAATCATGATAACCGTTATTTTAGTTATCGGAATGATGTTTGTAACCCGCCGTATAATATCAAGACCGCTGAGGAAGCTGACAAACAACGCACTTAATTTTGCAAGCGGCGATAGGCTTTTAAGTTTTGATTGCAATATTAAAACCGGCGATGAAATGCAAACTTTGTCCGAAGCGTTTGGAAAAATGGCGGATGATATTAAAGATTATATCGAAAATTTAGCGGCTATAACGTCCGAAAAAGAACGCATCGGCGCAGAACTTGATATTGCCACTCGAATACAGGCAAGTCTGCTGCCCTGCATATTTCCCGCGTTCCCGGAAAAAGAAGAAATTGACATATATGCCTCAATGTTCCCCGCAAAAGAAGTTGGCGGCGACTTTTATGATTTCTTCTTTATTGATGAAAATACCCTTGCCGTAGTCATAGCAGACGTTTCGGGCAAAGGCGTTCCTGCAGCATTGTTTATGGTTATTGCAAAGACTTTAATCAAGAATAATGCACAGCTCGGCAAAAGCCCGAAAGAAGTATTCGAGACGGTTAATAGCACTCTCTGCGAGAATAATCACGAGCGTATGTTTGTAACGGCGTTTATGGGTTATCTCGATTTAAAAAGCGGAAAATTCACCTACGTTAATGCCGGACATAATCCGCCGTTAGTCAAGAAATTGGGCGGTGAATATAGGTTTATAGAAACAAAACCCTCGATTATTCTTGCGTGTTTCAGAGGGCGCGAATACAAAGAACACGAAATTAATTTTTCGGCAGGCGATATAATTTATCTGTACACCGACGGCGTTACCGAAGCCGAAAACGTAGACGGTGACTTGTTTTCAGCCCCAAAATTAGAAAAAATTGTCAATAAAACTACAGACTGCACGATGAAAGAATTGCTCGAATTTGTCAAGCAGGAAGTTGACATTTGCGCCGACGGAACGGAACAAGCCGACGACATCACCATGCTCGGATTATTGTACAAAGGAGACGACTGCCATGAATGAAATTTATATCGAGGCAAAGTTAGAAAACGTAGATGCAGTCTTAGATTTTGTGACCCGGCAGTTGGAAGATTACCCACTGAAAATTCAAAGCCAAATTGAAATCGCGGTTGACGAAATCTTTTCCAATATCGCCCGCTATGCTTATCACCCCAATATCGGCGCGGCAACGGTTCGTATTGCCGTGGATAATGAAATAACGATTGAATTTGAAGACAGCGGTATGCAGTACGACCCGCTTTCCGAAAGAGACCCCGACATCACCCCACCTGTAGGCAAGCGAAAAATCGGCGGGCTTGGGATATTTATGGTTAAGAATATCATGGATTCGGTGGAATATCGGCGAGAGGGGAGTAAGAACATTTTGACGATTAGGAAGATAGTTGCAGAATGAATAAAGAAGCAAAAAACATCGGTGTATCACTTGAAATGTATAATGAAAAAGAAAGTATGTGTAAAAGTTGGAAAGGAAACTATAAAAATGAAAAAGCTAAATAATCACTCACACAGATACAAATATAATCGAATAATTTTTTACCGCTCCTTGAAAAAGGGGCGATTATTTTTATGGTTGCGAAATTTATCGAAATTTAGCAAATAATCAAAACCCACGGGGTTTAACAACCCATTGCCCATTCTTCCCCGCGCCCTCGCGTTCTAACAATCCCTTTTCCTTCAACCGCGCAATAGCTTCTTGAACGCCGCGCCGTGTTTTCCCAATCGCCGCTGCGAATTCAATTTGCGTAGCGCGCGGGTGATTGCTTAAATATTCCAATATCGCTCTCTCGGTTAAAGCACAATCATCGTCGCCATTACTACGCTTTAACTGTGCTTTATTTTGTGCTTTATCTATTCTTTCATCATACGAATACTCACCATCAAGCGGAACAATAATCCTAAACACGTCGCCGTCAATCAATTCCGACGGCTTGCCGGAATAACGCGGGACATAATGGTGCAATTTTCTCACGTCGGAGCAGTTGCAAAATTTCATCGACAGCCGCAACGCTCATCGACAGGAATTGGAACGTTAACGTAGCAAGGTCTACAACCGCATGAAATCCGCTAAAACTCCCGAAAAATTAGCGGAATTGAAAGCCGAGCGGGATGACTTGTCAGCAAAAATTAAAGATGTTCGTGCGGATTTATTTTTAGCGGGCGGCGTTCAAAAAGAGCATAGGGAAATACGAGGTAAAATCTTAGCGCAACGGGAGTTGGATGCCCGGCGGCTTGAAGCCGAAAAATCCAAAACACAAAATATTATGAAGGATAGAGGTTATTCACGATGACAGAGAAAACAACCAAAACCACGTCCGCCGCTGATACGGCGGATATTTTATTGTCCGCTGAAAAAGCAGACAAAGGTATTACACCCACCCTAAAAACAAAAACAACAAAAATCAAGGAGGACAACACTATGCAAAATGAAAAAATTATATCCCTGCCGCTTAACAAATTGGCGGCGTTTGAGAACCACCCATTTCAAGTGAAGCAAGATGAGGACTTTCAAAAACTTGTTGACAGTATCAAAGAAAACGGAATTTTAATCCCGGCGGTCGCTCGCCCGATTGGGGACGGCTATGAGTTAATCGCCGGACACCGTCGCAAATTCGCCTGCCAAATCCTCGGCATTGAAGCCATGCCGGTACTGGTTCGGGAATTAACCAACGAACAGGCGGTTATCGCGATGGTGGACAGCAACGTTCAGCGGGAGAATATCCTACCAAGCGAAAAAGCGTTTGCTTATAAGATGAAGTTGGAGGCGATAAAAAAGCAGGGAAAAAGGACAGATTTAACTTCTGTTCCAGTGGGGCAGAAGCTGGCGAGGAGCGTAATTGCAAAGGAAAATGGCGAAAGCCAAAGCCAAATACAGCGATATGTACGGCTGACTGAGCTGATTCCAGAGTTATTGCAGTTAATTGATGACGGTAAAATCGCTTTTCGCCCCGCGGTTGAATTATCTTATCTGTCAAAAGAACAGCAGACCCTGTTGTTATTAGCAATGGAAGCCGAGCAGTCAACGCCATCATTGTCGCAGGCGCAGAAACTCAAAGCTATGAGTGCCGAGGGTGCATTGACCGAGGATTCCATGATGGAAGTAATGCGGGAGCCGAAAGCTAACCAGAAAGAACAGGTGCGTATTCCGTATGATAAAATCAAGGCTATCACCAAAAAAGATATGCTTCCGAAGGAATTAGAAGATTTTGTTTTAGAAGCTGTTAAACGGTATCAATCCTATTTGAACCGACAAGCCAAAGATAAAGGCGCCCGCTAAACTGTAAACTCACAGTTAGCGGATTTTTTATACCGCCTCGGTTTGCACATTTGCACTCCGGGGCGGTTTCATTAAAATAAAAGGGACTCGTTATGATGTAATAACCGTTCCTTTTATTGCCAATAATATATTTAAGAGGACGGTGATATTTTGGAAATTAACGTTGATAACGATTTGCGCCTTGTTAGTGTTTGGCTTACTAACGCCGAAAAGCAAAACAAAAGCGTTAGACAAGAGCTAAAAGCACTTTGTGAAAAAAACAAAGAACGTAAGTATAAAACAGCCCTTATGCTTTCGGGTGAGCGAGATTTGGTAGATTGCACACAAAACCTTTTGTTGCACAACAGATACCCAAAATCGCAGGGGACAAGCCGATAGCATAACCCCCGGATTGACCATCACGGTCAATCCATTACATACCATCATAGCTTATAAGCGTAACATTTCCCATTTTATCTGCCCGTTCCATACAACCGACTGTGAATCCGTTTTTGGCAAAAAGATAAAAATATTTCTTACCGAATGAAAATAAGTTGCTTCGCTCGACAAGTGTTTCCAACGTAGACAAATCCACATCATCATTCGTCCATTTGCACTCGCAGAAGATAGCGGTATCCTTGTCGGCAGTAGCTAAAATGTCAATCTCCGCTTGTGTTTGGTTTTCGGGGTCATTGCCCCACCAACGCCCCAAATCCATGAAGGTAACAGCGGCTTTACCCTCACGGTTGAGCTTCCAAAGATACTGCTTGCAAATTTCCTCAAACACCGCGCCCATATACGACGGCAGATGCTCAGATATATTTTTGTAAGCAACCTCAATCATTACGTTTTGAATCACCGACATATTACCCGGCACAAACCGATACCAAAAGCGGAACATATTATCAGCGATGACATAAATAGTTTTTTTGGATGTCTTTTCGGTGATCGGCGTTTCTTTTTTGATAATACCGAGGGAGATTAAGTTTTTCAGATATGCAGAGCAGGCACTTGTTTCCTCGCCGACCTTGCCCGATATTTCCGAAAGTTTGGTGCTGCCGGTAGCGACTGCTGTAATGATTGCGTTATAAATTGCAGGCTCACGAACCTCTTGTTTCAAGAGATTATTCGGCTCTTCAAACAAATAGGATGTAGTTTTAAGAAAATTGTTTTTAATGTTATCCTCTACGCTCAGACTGTCGTTCATCTGCAAAAGATACTGCGGAGTGCCGCCGACAATACCGTATATTAACGCCATATCGAGAGCGGAAAAATTCTTGAAATAACGGCAGCACTCAAAGAAATCAAAGGGCAATACTTTAAGCTGTGCCGTTCTTCTGCCGTAAAGCGGGCTTTTATAACCGAGAACTTTCTCCTCCATAAACGACATTGACGAACCGCATAAAATCAAAAACATATTTGATGTATCCTTGTATTTATCAATCAGCACTTGTAAAACCGAAGCGAACCCCTTGTATGATTTGGCGACATAGGGGTATTCATCTATGACCAACACGATTCGTTTTTCTTTTGATAAAGCAAAAACATACTCCAATGCCACCCCGAAATTCTGAAATACCGGAGCCGTGCCAAAGCCGCTCGTGTAATTAAAAACCGCTTTGCTGAAATTTTCGAGGTTTTGTTTGGAATTTGTTTCAAGCCCGGTAAAAAATATCGTGTCCTTGCCCTTAACAAATTCGTTTATGAGCGCGGTTTTACCCACACGGCGGCGACCGTACATAACAGACATTTGAAATTTACCTGTTTCGTATAGCTCATTTAATTCACTGAGTTCTCGATTTCTTCCTACAAACATAATGTATCCTCCTGCTAAGATATGTATTACTTAATCGTATCTTAGTAAAATATATCTTAGTAATTATTATTTGTCAAGCATTTTATTTTATTATCTTGCTTTTCTATAAATTCTATGATACAATATTATCTATCATCACAAAGAAAGTAGTGTCATAATTGCAACAGAAATTAAATATAGCCGCCTACTGTCGTATATCAGTAGACGAAGAAATGGATAGGGAAAATACGTCTATCGAAAACCAAAAGTCCATAATTGAAGACTTCGTGAAGCGAAAATTCCCCGGTTCTACTCTTGATTTTTACGAAGACCGCGACCGTTCCGGTTATACTTTTGAGCAGCGGGAGGGATATCAACAGCTCCGTCCACAGCTGATGGATTTGACCTACGACATCCTGATCGTCAAAGACTTCTCCCGTTTCTCCCGCCGCAACAGCAAAGGATTGGTGGAGTTAGAGGACTTGCGTGACGCCGGATTGAGAATTATTGCCATCGGCGACAGCATTGATTATCCTACTTACGATGACTGGACGGCGATACAATTCCGTTTCCTTATAAATGAAATGCCGGTGACTGATACCAGCAAAAAGGTCAAGTCTGTTATCAAGCGGCGGCAGAGCGAGGGTAAATGGATTTGCTCCGTGCCGTATGGCTACGTCATCACCAACAGCAAAACGATGGCGTTTGAAATGGACGAATCTTCCGCTGAGGTAGTGCGTCAGGTTTTTGAACTTTATAATGGCGGTTGGGGTTATAAAAAAATCGCCAATCACCTCACAGATAAAAACATCCCCACACCAAGAATGACGGAGAAACTGCGAAAGGAAGCGAAGGGTGAGGAATACAGAGCCGAAGTCAAGCAGGCTTGGAGTATCGTAACCATATCTGAAATCTTGTGCAACGATTTTTATATTGGCACTCTGCGGCAGGGGAAATATAAACGCAAAAAAATTAACGGCTCAGATGTAAAGACCGACGAAATGGATCATGTAGTATTTGAGAACAACCACGACCCCGTCATTGATTACCGCACCTTCGCAGTCACGCAGGAGCAGTTGAAACAACGCTCAACATCCCACTACCGTGGGATAAGAAAAAACGACAACGTATATTCCGGTTTTATTTATTGCGGTGATTGCAACAATCCCATGTTCGCCATGAGCCGCCGGGATTTGAAACCCGCTTACACCTGCGGCACGTATCATTCGCGAGGGCTGAAAGGATGCACATCCCATCACACGCGGGTAGATGTACTGGACAAGCTGCTTAAATCATACGTTGAAAAAGTGCGGGATAGCTCAAAGGATATGTTAGACAAGCTGAATGAATCACTGAAAAATGAGCAGGAGGTTGTCAAAGAAAGCACCACATCGTTGGAAATTTTGCAAAGCCAGATCGACGATGCCCGGCAGGAAATGAAAATTCTTACCCGGCAGCAAGCGAAAGAGATAGCCCGAAGTCCGGACAGGGAGACTGTCATAGATGGTATATACCGCGAGATGTTGGACGAGTTAGCAGACAGGGTTGACGGGCTGACCCAACAACTTGAATTGACATCCGATCGGCGAAACACTATCATACGGGTCAATCGCATCGCAAAAACCGCATTGGACATCTTCGATGACATCCTTAATAAAGAAAAGCTGGACAAAACGGACTTGCAACTCATCATTGATCGAATCGTCGTCTACGAGGACAGAATCGAAATCCAGTTAAAAGCAGACATCGACACCATCCTCAAAACAGGAACCATCCCGGAGGACGCGCTAAATTTTCCGCATGACACTGGGGATATCGAAAGAGCCGCATACCAAAGCGGCAGCCTGATCCAAAAAAGCAGGAACCATTTGGATAAGGTTCTCAGTGTCCATGTTATCAGCAACGGCGACCCGCTTGAAATTTATACAAACAACGAGGGTGAAGTAATTTTCAAAAAATACAGCCCCATAGGCGAGATAGCGAATTTCGCATCGCAGTATGCTGATGTTTTGAGTAAAACCGGAAATATGCCGGCGATAGTGTGCGACAAGGACCATGTTATTGCGGCGGCAGGCATCCCCAAAAAGGAAGTACTGGAACGACGGGTTTCCGGAGCGCTCGAGGATATAATGGAATCGCGTAAAACTTATATCCACGAAAACGGAAATGCGAAACCGTTGAAACCGATCGAAGGGATGGATAAGCATACGCTGGTATGCGCACCTATCGTAACGGCGGGCGATGTCGGTGGCGCGATAATGTTTATGTCAACCGACGAAGTAGGAGTCGCTAACGAAACTTTGAATAAGCTCGCACAGTCGGCGGCATTGTTTATCGGAAAGCAAATGGAAGAATAAAAGCCCGAAGAAAAAAACAACCTTTTCGGTTTTGCACTGAAGAGGTTGTTTTTCTACGTTAGTATTTCGCATTACAAATTTACATTTTTAATTGGGATTAATATCAATCCCACCCGTGTTTGCTGCGGGGTTTGTAACTTGTGTGCAGTAATTCGTGCGCTTTATGACTGCCGGGTTTTCCCAGAAAATCACTGTAGAGCTTTTTGATCGACGGATTTTCGTGGGATTTGCGTAATGGTGTGTCCGCATCCTGCCGGTAAACTGTTTTAGCCCGCTCACCGCGAAGATCTACAAAGTTGTAAACCGATGCCGGTTGTATCGGCTGCCCGCCGCCGTTCACGCAACCGCCTTTACACGCCATGATTTCAATAAAATGATAATCCTTTTCCCCGCTTTTCACCTTTTCCAGCAATTGATGGGCGTTAGCGAGCCCCGATGCGACAGCGACATTAACATCAAGATCACCGATTTTGTATGTCGCTTCCTTGATCCCTTTGGTTCCGCGAACTTCATGGAAATCCACCGACTTTAATTCCTCCCCGGCTATCCATTCGGATGCAGTACGCAGCGATGCTTCCATGACTCCGCCCGTAGCTCCGAAAATCGTTCCGGCGCCTGTTGCTTGCCCCAGCGGATCGTCGAAATTCTCATCAGGTAAACCTACAAAGTCAATTCCTGCTTTTTTCACCATGTTTGCAAATTCCCGGGTAGTAAGAACTATGTCCACATCAGGAACCCCGGCTGCGTTTTGATCGTCGCGCTCTTTCTCCAGTTTTTTGGCGGTACAGGGCATCACCGAAACCACAACTATATTTTTTGCATCGATACCGTTCTTTTGCGCGTACCATGTTTTAACGATCGCGCCGAACATCTGATGAGGGGATTTGCAGGTCGAAAGATTAGGCAGCATTTCGGGGAAGTTATGCTCGGCATACTTAACCCAGCTCGGAGAACACGATGTGATTATAGGCAAAACGCCGCCGTTTTTAATGCGTTCCACAAACTCGTTGGCTTCCTCCATTATCGTGAGATCTGCTCCGAATTCGGTATCGAATACAGCATCGAAACCCAGACGGCGCAATGCCGCGACCATTTTCCCCTTTACATTCGACCCTACGGGCATACCAAAAGCTTCGCCGGCAGTAAATCTGATCGCAGGCGCAGGCTGTACCACAACGTGTTTTGTTTCATCGCTTAACGCCGCCCATACTTCTCCGGAATGATCTTTTTCGGATAACGCGCCGGTCGGGCATACAACAATACACTGTCCGCATCCGACACAGGCGGTTTCTCCCAGCCCCTGATCAAACGCGCTCCCTATATATGTCTTGAATCCGCGTTCGTTAGCTCCGATAACCCCCACATCCTGGTCTTGGGAGCAAACAACGGTGCAGCGGCGGCACAAAATACATTTGGAGTTATCGCGATACATATGCCCTGCCGTTTGGTCGATTTCGCTTTCAGGTATCGCGCCGGCATATCTGTCTTCATCCTCTACGCCGTATATTTGCGACAGATCCTGTAATTCGCACTGACCGCTTCGGACGCAGGACAAGCATTTTTTATTATGAGTTGAGAGAATGAGTTCTAAATTCTTCTTGCGCGCATCCATAATTCTCGGGCTTGTAGTCGTAATTTCCATTCCGTCGGCAACGGGTGAAACACAAGCCGCAACAAGTCCGCGCTGACCCTTGATTTCGACCAAGCATATCCTGCACGCTCCGATTTCGCTGACTCCGCGCAGGTAGCATAATGTAGGGATATCTATTCCGGCTTCCCTGACCGCTTCGAGTACGGTAATTCCTTGATTTGCGGTATACGACACGCCGTTGATTTTTATATTAACAGTTCCCATATTACAGTCCTCCATATAACTTAAATTCTTATTTCCTGATTATCGCTCCCGGTTTGCATTTCTCCACACAAACGCCGCATTTTATACACTTGTCCGGATCAATGATATGTTTTTCTTTAACTTTGCCCGATATAGCGTTAGTGGGACAGACACGCGCGCACAGAGTGCATCCGATACATTTTTCAGCTATTATAAAGTATGTCAGCAAATCTTTGCAAACACCGGACGGGCATTTATGATCAACGGCGTGTGCTACATATTCATCCCGGAAATATTTCATCATCGAAATTACGGGGTTGGATGCTGTTTGTCCCAGGGCGCACAGTGAACTCACATTGATATGTTGGCATAATTCTTCTATTTTATCCAGGTCCGCCGCCTCGCCTTTGCCCTCGATGAGTTTGTCCAGAAGTTCAAGCAGACGCTTGGTTCCGATACGGCAGGGAGCGCATTTTCCGCAACTTTCATCCACCGTGAAGTCTAAAAAGAACCTCGCCATATCTACCATGCAGTTATCTTCGTCCATTACTATCAAACCGCCGGAACCCATCATGGAACCGATTTCGACTAAATTGTCATAGTCGATCGGAACATCATAATGGATATCGGGAATACAACCGCCGGAAGGACCTCCGGTTTGTGCGGCTTTGAACTTTTTACCGCCGGGAACACCGCCGCCGATTTCCTCTACAACTTCGCGCAGTGTAATTCCCATCGGCACTTCGATAAGCCCGGTGTTTGTGACTTTCCCGCCGATGGCAAAAACTTTGGAACCTTTAGATTTTTTTGTACCCATAGATGCGAACCAATCCGCTCCCCTGAGTATGATCGGAGGTATATTCGCATAAGTTTCAACATTGTTAAGCAAAGTCGGTTTACCGAAAATGCCCTTAACCGCCGGATATGGCGGACGCGGACGCGGCTCACCGCGCTTGCCTTCAATAGATGCGATCAGCGCAGTTTCTTCACCGCATACAAACGCCCCGGCTCCCAACCGGATCTCTATATCAAAATTATAGCCTGTCCCTAAAATGTTTTTACCCAAAAGTCCGCGCTCGCGAGCATTTTTTATAGCGCGCTCCAGCCGTTTTACCGCTACGGGATATTCCGCACGGATATAAATATAACCGTGATCCGCACCCACAGCGTAACCCGCTATCGCCATTGCTTCAACAACAACGTGCGGCGCTCCCTCTATTATTGCCCGATCCATAAAAGCGCCCGGATCACCCTCGTCGGCATTACAAGCGACATATTTTTGCTCAGATTGGACTTTGCGCGTAAATTCCCATTTCAATCCTGTAGGAAAACCGCCGCCGCCGCGTCCCCGCAGTCCGGAGTCCCTGACGGTTTTGATCACTTCATCCCGGGTCATTTCGCTTAAAGCCTTAGCCAGCGCCATATAGCCGTCGTTACCTATATATTCGTTGAGATTATCCGGTTCGATTATACCGCAGTTACGCAGAGCGTTGCGTTCCTGTTTTTTATAAAACCCCGTTTGTGCGAAAGGTATGATTTCTTCGCCGCTAACGGTTTCCTTATACAATAATTCTTTAACCGGGGTATCGCCCATAAGATGTTCGGTAACTACCCGTTCCATTTCTTCCGCTTTACATTCACCATAAAAATATCCGCCCGGATACACTATAACTATAGGTCCGAGCGAACATATTCCAAAACAACCCACGGTCAGAATATTCACATCTTTTTCCAGTTTATGTTTCGTCACGGATTCATTCAGGGCATCTATAATGGCTTTGCATCCCGAAGTAAGGCAACCCGTGTCGCCGCATACAAGTACATTGTATTTATAATCCATCATAACGGCGGGATCATTTTTTTCCAGCGAAAAGCGTATTCCCATTTTTAAGCGTTGTTCGTCGCGTAATTTTTTCAGGTTTTCAACAGTTAACATATTAATATTCACCCTCCTTAATCATATTTTTTGAGTATTTCAGCAATATCCGAAACCGATATACGTCCGTACGGGTCACCGTTAATAATGATGAGCGGTGCTAATCCGCAAGCTCCTACGCAGCGGCACGCATCCAACGACCATTTTCCGTCCGGTGTGCATTCACCGTCCTTGATTTTCAGCCTTTCGCAAAGATCGTTGTAAAGATCACCCGCGCCTTTTACATAGCACGCTGTTCCCATACACACTGAAACTATGTTGCGCCCCCTTGGATAAAGCGAAAATTGTGCGTAAAAAGTAACTACCCCGTAAATGTCTTCCAAGGGTAAGCCCAAGCCGTCCGCGATCATTTCCTGCACCTGAATCGGCAAATAACCATAAATATCCTGCGCCTTTTGCAAAACCGTCATTAATGCGCCGCGAACATTTGCGTTTTCTTCGATAACCTTGTAAAGCTCCGATTTTTGCTGTGCTGTACCTTTGAATGGAATCTTAACCGCTGTTCCCATTATTGCATTTTACCTCCCCTGTATCATTTTTAATATGAAAGTATTGTATCATACGTTATATGTTTTGTAAAGATGTATGATCTCACTTTTGAGAATCTTTATAAAAAACCGTAATAATTAACGAGCATTTACCGAAAAAATTGTTTTGCCTGACGGAAAACATCTCTGTTAATTCGGAAATCTCCCATTATGAGAATATATTTTTTGTTTTTATATCCATATTTTTTATTATGTGTTTGTGCCGTTTTGCAAAATCCGGGTATACAACAATATGGCAGAGTCCGGCTTTTCGGTGCAATAAATTTTGACGGATCACTATTTTCAACGATTTTCCACGCAAAACAGACACTTTAAAAAACTTGAAATTCTTCTGATAATAAAGGGTAAGCGTATCGTCCTTGATACCTATTCCGCTATAGTAGAAACTTTGCACTTTGATGCGAAGTAACCACCCAAGAGGAAAGAGTGCCGATAAAAAAACGAAGCTTACTGTATGTTTATAAAATTCGACAGGGATAAGCTGCGCCGCTGTTGTTGCTGATACCGTCACTAAAACACTTATTGCCGCAGGGAAGATATAATATATAAGAGCTCGTTTCGGCGGGCTTATTTGTTTTTCTACCGGTTTTATTTCCGGCAGAAGTGAGGACATGACATCCAGAGCCTTATCTTCCTGTGCCGCCGGCACAAGAACTGCCAGTTCGCCTTTTCCCGAAGCATACCCTGTGCTGTGCAAAAACACCGAAACTCGTTTTTGTTTGGCTGTTTTCGCAATCCGTGAATTTATTATACTGATATAATCTACCCGTTCGGGCTTTATGGAATATTCCCTGACCGAAAGCATACCCCAGCGCGCATAAAGAGATCCCCCCTGTCTTATCACTTTTAATTCCCGGTAACGCAATAAATTAATGATAAAGGAAACTATCCATCCGCCCGACAACAAAACAGAAACCACGGCGGCAAAATGCGGGATAGATGCGGACAACGCAACAGCTTTAGCACCGTAGTCAAGATTTTCCAACACCATATCCTGAAGTTCACGCCCTATAAGCTTTCCGCCCAGCATGGTCAGTGATACGGCGATCAATATTCCGCGCAACCCGCTGGAATGTTTCAGGGACATATCAGCCACATCCGAAAATTGGGGGGAATACGACATTTTTTCCGCTGCTTCGGTACGGTTTTGCTCCAGCGAACGGCGCATTATCTCTATCCCGTAAATTCGTTTCACCGTTAAAGACAGGATCCCTTTCTTTGCAAGGCGCGTATCGCAGGCAATTTTAATTCGGACAGCACCCAGCCCCGCAAGATAGAACGGTTTTTCCAATAATATAGATGTAACGCTGTCATAAGAGAACGAATATCCGGATATTCGAAATAATCCTTTACGCACAAAAATCCCTTCGCTGTTTATAACGAAAGAAACCGAGAGCCATTTTATAAAACCCGGCGTTATAATAAGAGCGGCAATCAGAAAGTCGAGCCATATTGATTGCAGCCAGATGTTTATCATATCCGGCGTAAGACCCTGTTTCATCAAAGCTGCGGCACTTCGCAGCGCCGGAAGAATGAATAACAGCAAATATTTAAATATACCCTCGATTATTTTTACAGGGTGCTGGCGGAGAGCAGCGTTTCTATCCATAGGCTTATTCTTACCTGATGCGACCGATTATATGCCTTTTATGAACAAATCAAAATTAAGAATTGAGGGTTTACGAGCTTATACTAATCCCATTTTAAAAACCGTTGAAAACGAGAGAGTAGTTTTTTAAGAAAAACGAATAACGAACGAAGTTTGAAACGATGATTTTAATGTGGGATTAGTATTACGAGCTTGCGCATAGAGCTTACCTTGAAAATTTACCGCAAGGGGCGTTGAAAAAGCCGCCCGCAAAAAATATTGCGGCTATATTATAGCGATACATGAACCCTACTATTTAAACACTTACGCTTTAATTTTATTTATGTTATAATAACCTCACCCGTTACCTAAATCAGAGATTTAGAACAGGTCCCGAGAACATTGAAACATGATTTGGCGGTTAGGGATATTGATATAATCATGTTATAATAACCTCATCCCTAACCGGAATTTTATCAAAATCCCGGTCGGGAACGTTCGTGTAACGAACTTGAGAACATTGAAACATAAATAAAACGCATACGCTTTAATTTTATTTATGTTATAGCTAATCATATTTTATTATGTTTTGGGAAAAAGCAGGGGGAATTATTTAATATGAATCTCATTTTATTATTCGGCGGAATTTTGATTGTCAGTGTTTTGTCTTGTAAAATAACCAATAAAACCGGATTACCTGTGCTGGTAGGTTTTATTTTAATAGGAGCGTTCATAGGAAGAAAGTTCGACTTTTTAGATGTGGCTAACGCGGAGCGTATATGTAATTACGCCCTCCTGTTTATTATATTCGCGGGCGGTTTTCAAACGGATTTTAAGCGTTCCAAACCTGTGTTGACCGTTTCCGCAACGCTCGCGACAGTAGGTGTGGTTTTGACGGCGGCGGCAGTGGCGGCTTTTGCTTACTTCGTTTTAAATATAGGACTTTATGCGGCCATATTGCTTGGTGCGGTAATGTCGCCTACGGATGCCGCTTCGGTTTTTTCTGTACTCAGTTCTAAAAAACTAAACCTAAAAAACAATCTCGGCCAGGTATTAGAAATGGAAAGCGGTTCTAACGATCCCCTCGCATATATGCTGACGATTGTGTTTTTAGCCATTGCTACGGGCGAATCCGTAAATGTGCCGCTTTTATTGGTTATGCAAATTTTGATAGGCGCATCCATAGGCTTTGCCGCCGGGATGTTGGGGCGGCGCATGATAAACAAGCTGAATCTGGAAATAGACGGGATTTATTCTGTGTTAATATGCGGAATCGCTATGTTTATATACGGCTTGACGGGCTTGCTGCATGGCAACGGTTTTCTGGCGGTTTATATCGGCGGGATTGTGTTAGGCAGCGGTAAAATAGTACATAAAACATTTCTTTCAAAAACCTGCGGCTCTGTTTCCATGCTGATGCAAATAGTGCTGTTCATTGTGTTGGGTATACTTTGGATACCCTCGTCTTTTGTTTCGGTGTTGATTTCCGGTTTGCTGTTTGCCGTGTTCTTAATTTTTATCATAAGACCCTCCGTTGTTTTTTTATTAATGAAACCGTTCGGATATAAGCTGAAGGAAATTTCGCTCGTATCATGGGCAGGGTTCAGGGGTGCTTCTTCAATTGTTTTTTCCACATATTTACTGGCGGCAAAACTGGCCTATGCAGAATACATATTCAGTGTTGTGTTTTTTGTATGTTTGCTGTCGGTTATTTTGCAGGGATCATTTCTTGCGCCGCTCGCGAAACGGCTTGGTCTTACCGATGATTCAATCTGCGAATAAAAAAATCAGAGAAGTTCACAAAACATTTTCACGATAAATTTGGACACAATAAAAATATGACGGTTTATTATTGTTTGCTGGGACTTACTGCAGGGATCCTCAACGGTTTTTTCGGTGCCGGCGGCGGGTTAATAACGGTTCCGTTATTAAGGAGGACGGGGTTGGAGGCGAAAAAATGTCACGCTACATCAATCGCCGTTATCCTGTCCCTTTGCGTATTGAGCGGTCTTGCATACTTCAAAGCAGGGAACCTTGATTTGCTTTCAGCGGTTTCATATCTTCCGGGCGGTATGGCAGGCGCGGTTTTAGGCGCGGTATTATTGAAAAAAATCGACAACAGTATTTTGCGCCGGATTTTCGGGCTTGTATTGGTGTTTTCTGCCGTGAGGATATTTTTACCCTAAAAATATTCGGAAAAAACCAAGCCGGCGAATATTTCATTTGTGTTCATACATCACATTTTAATTCCCGAGGAGATATAATGACGATATATGATTTTTTAGTTTCGCTGTTATCCGGGACAGCCGCGTCCATGGGGATTGGCGGCGGTTTTATACTTCTGCTGTATCTTACTGTTATAAAAGGAATACCGCAATTCCCGGCGCAAGGCGTTAACTTGTTGTTTTTTATACCGATTGCTGTTTTGTCTTTGATATTTCATGTCAAAAACAAACTTGTCGTAACAAAACCCTTGCTTCCGGCGTTGCTGTGCGGCGCGGCGGGTGTAGGCATAGGTGTTTTTTTATTGAGATTTGTTCCGGAGCAAACGGTGTCCCGGTTGTTTGGGGTGCTGGTAATGTTTGTCGGCGTGAACGAACTTTTTCATAAGAGTAAAAACGAAAACAAATGCTCTTAACCGCTGACAACATCTTCTTCAAATCACGATTATATAATTATGATTTGTATTTATTTATGATGTATAAATTATGATTTGTCAAGTCGTGATTTGTAAAAAGTTCAATTCGTACATTTGCAATTATTTTTATTATTGCCGCTATTGCCGCTGCTTTTGCTGCCGCCTTGTTATAATAGACCTCCTCGGAAATTAAAACGTGATGTATGAACGCGTCATACGCTGCGCAATGATTTTCGAGGAGGTCTAATGTTTTTAATAATTTTCTTTTATCAGCAGGGCGATAAACTCCAGCACAAGTTGTTTTTGCTTATCCGTACATAACAAAGACTTTTGGGCAATATCAGCCACCGGGGCATCATCCATACTCTTAACGATGCCGAGCAAAAAATAATCCGGTGTGACCTTTAATGCTTCGCTCAACTTCAAAATGGTTTCCACGGTGGGGACAGAACGGTTATTTTCAAGATTGGATAGTTGATTAATGCTGATATTAGTTAAATTTGTAACGGCTTCTTGCGTAAAACGCAGTTCCTTCCGCCTTGCAGCGATCCTATCGCCGATTTCATGGTATCGGATTTTCAATGCAATCACCTCACACCAAATAGAGTACAGGAAATACAAACAGATTATAATTCAATGCGTTTGGAAAAATCCTATTGCATTTTGAATTTAGATGTGATATGATAGGTGAAAATTAATTAGGAGGCTTTAAAATGGAAAGGAATATTCAAAAAAAGAAAAGATTCGGGGCAGTAGTCCTGGCGTTGATAATGGTGCTGTCATTGATCCCGGCAGCAACGTTGAACGCATCGGCAATCCGGTCAGGTGATTGGGAGTACGTCGTTGACGGTGCTTCTGCAAGAATTACCGATTATTACGGCAATGCCGAAAATGTCAGCATCCCATCAACGCTTGACAGCTTTCCGGTTACAAGTATCGGCACAGGAGTTTTTGAGGGCAAAACCATTGTAACGGTAACAATTCCCAGTAGCATCACAAGCATTGGTAATGAAGCATTCCGCGACTGTGCGGGGTTGACTTCGGTTACAATTCCCAGCAGCGTTATAAGCATAGGGCATAGTGCATTTCGAGGTTGTGCATGGCTTACATCAATCACAATCCCAAACAGCGTTACAAGTATTGGTGAATACGCATTTTCCGGTTGCATATGGCTTACATCAGTTGTAATTCCCGACAGCGTAACAAGTTTAGGTCAATATGCCTTTTCCGATTGTACATGGCTTGAATCGGCCACACTCAGCAAAGGGTTGACAAGAATAGCCATCGGCACATTCCAAAATTGCACAGCACTTACCTCGATTACAATACCGCCACGGGTTACAAGCATAGAAGGAGGAGGTTCCTACACCAGCCAGCGAGGTGCATTTAGTGGCTGCACATCGCTTGCAACTGTCACATTCATGTCGGCGAGGCCCCCTACAAGTGTTACTAATAGTAACACTAACCAAAATAATAGTTTCTACAATTGCCCTGTTACAAAAGTCAATGTTCCTACAGGCTCAAGGACATTTTACGCCACGACTGATGTAATCGGAAAAACCGGGTATCAAATTGAAGAAATCGCTATGGAACAACCGGGGACAATCAATGTCAATACAGGGGACGGCGGTTCGTCTGCGGGGGGCGGCGATTATTATGTTGGCGAAAATGTCACTGTTTCTGTAGAGCTAAATCCGGGATATACCTTCGATGGCTGGTATATTGGGAACCAAAGAGTTTCGATAAATGTGATATACACTTTTGTCGTGACGAACGATATGGTTAATAACGGTCTGAACTTGGAAGCACGTTTTACGATTGAAAGGTATACCATTACCGCAACAGCGGGAACAGGCGGTACGGCCACTGGCGGCAATACCTACAACCACGGCGCAAATGTCACCCTGACTGCCACACCGGGTAGCGGAAATACCTTCGATGGTTGGTATGAAGGTGAAGCGCGGGTTAGCACGGAAGCAATTTATAGTTTTACCGCAACAGCTAACCGGATATTACAAGCGCGGTTTAAGATACCAATAACCCTATCACTCAATACATCTGCAAGCGTGACTATAACCTCCGGCGGAAGGATGGAAGTTAGGTTTACTGCTCCCTCAACAGGGGCGTATAACTTTGAATCGTCAAACAATAGTTCGTTAGACCCCACTGCATATACTGCGCTAACCGGGGGTAACATCATTGACGATGATGGTGGAGATGGCAATAATTATTTGTTCCAACGCACATTATCTGCTGGGGAAACATTCACTTTCTATTCCGGCGTTTATAATAATAACAACGTAAACGGCACTTACATTTTGACAGTTACACAAGCAATCAATCCACCGAGTGCACCACAAAATTTCACAGCCACACCTGGTAATAGACAAGTTATGCTCTCATGGACAGCCCCGACAAGTAATGGTGGCGGCACAATCATAAGGTACCAAGTTTCAAATAATAACGGCAATTCATGGGTAACGGCTTCAAGCAACACAAGCCACACATTTACCGGTTTAACAAACGGCTTAAGCTATAATTTTAGGGTTCGTGCTGTCAACAGTGCTGGGAACGGTGCGTCAGTATCAAGATCGGCTACCCCACAAGCTCCACCAGTCACCCGCTATACAATAACCGCCATAGCACAAACAGGCGGTATCGTCAGAGGAGGAGGTATATACAGCTCCGGCGCAGCAGTTACTCTGACTGCTACAGCCATTACAGGCTACACTTTTAATGGTTGGTATGAGGGTAATACAAGGGTCAGCACAAGTACAACTTACAGATTGTTCGCAACAACCGGACGAGCATTTCAAGCGCGGTTCGTCTTGACAACATATACTGTAACATTCAAGAACGGTAACACTAATTTGAAAAATCAGACTAATATAAAATATGGTGCGGTTGCCGTCGCCCCGCCTAACCCAAAGAGAAAAGGTTTTATTTTTACCGGGTGGGATAAAAAATTCAACAAAATCACCAAGAATCTAACCGTCAATGCGAGATTCGAACGTAACCCTGCAAGTCCTACAAAGATGAAAGCGACACGTTTCAAGCGTAAAGCTAAAGTAAGCTGGAAGAAGCAGAACGGCGTAACGGTAGAGATCCAACAGAGGATCGGAGCTAGGGGCAAGTGGACGAGAACCGGAACGACCAAGAAAGCCGGAGCAAACAGCTTCACGACCAAAAACCTCAGAAAGGGCAGAAGATACCAATTCAGAGCCCGCGCGATCAAACGCATCGCAGGCAGAGTTGTGAGAAGCGCATGGACCGGAGCATCCAATGAACTTTTAATTAAATAGATTAAAAACGATATACCACAAAACGATATCCTTCTGGCGAACGACACAAGATAAAATATGAAATATATGACAAACAGAAAAACGGAAAAGAGAAAATCAGGTCGTTGAAAAGAGCCATTTGAATATTAAAAATGAAACCGTTTGCTGTCCGTATTTGTCAAATAAAATCAAAACCCCATCTATTGACAATTATAATTTTCAATAGATGGGGTTTTGTTCTGCTCGGGTATTACCATAAAATGTCTTTGGGGATAATTCGAAATCCGTCTCAATTTCGCTTTGCATTTCGGCAAATTCTTTTGCTATATGTTTTTATTACTCACTTATTGCACAGGTGATCTCAAAAAAATGTAAAAAACGCAGATCAAAAAAATGTAAAAAACTCAAAAAACGTTGACTTTTTTATGGTTGTATGTTAGTCTTTAATGAGTGCCAATATGGAAGATTTTTGAAAAATATTATAAGATTAACAAGGGGTGTTTGTATGAATTTATTGACAAGATCGGACTTTGACGGACTGGCTTGCGGGGCTATACTCAAGGAAGTAGGAGTTATAGATTCCTGGAAATTTGTGCATCCGAAAGATTTGCAAGACGGCGTTGTAGAGGTTACATCAAATGATGTACTCGCAAATGTTCCTTATGTTGAGGGATGCGGAATGTGGTTTGATCATCATAAAAGCGAAGCGGAACGTCTTGGAGAGATAAAGTTCACAGGCTCGGTGCGTTATCTGGATAGTGCGGCTCATGTAATTTATGATTATTATAAAGATAAGCACGACCTTTCCAAATTCGAGGAACTAATCGGTGCGGTAGATAAAATTGATGCGGGAAAACTTTCGGTAAGCGAAATACTTAATCCGGAAAGCTGGGTTCTGCTCGGGTTTATTATGGATCCGCGTACCGGGCTCGGGCGTTTCAGGAACCTAAAGATCAGCAATTACCAGCTTATGGAAGAATTGATGGAATGCTGCAGATCTCAAACTATTGATGAAATATTGAATAACCCGAACGTACAGGAAAGAATTGATTTATACAAAGAACAAACCGGTTTGTTCATCCGAATGGTAAAAAAACATACCGTTGCCAAGGGTTCCGTTATAGTGACGGATCTGCGCGGTGTAGAAACTATATATTCCGGGAACCGGTTTATAATTTACAGCCTGTTCCCCGACCAAAATATTTCGGTTTGGATCGTGGACGGCAGAAACAAACAAAACTGTTCGATAGCGGTCGGGCACAGCATACTCAATCGCACTTCGGCTGCCAATGTCGGCTCGATCCTTTTATCTTACGGCGGCGGCGGGCACAAACAAGTCGGAACGTGTCAGATTCCTTATGAAGACAGTGACCGCGTAATAAACGAGCTTGTGGATAAGTTGCAATAATGACGGAATAATGGCAATATAAATCTTGTCTTTTATAAATAAGTCGGGAATATGGGATTACAGGGTTGCAGGGTTGCAGGGTTACAAGAGATACCCGGATTTAATTATATTCCGGTTTGGAGTATTTAGACCTCCTCGAAAACCACTTCGCGACGTACGACCTGTGTTCATGCATCACGTTTTAATTTTCGAGGAGGTCTTTTGTATATTATGATAAAAATGAAGGATAAGTCGGAGCAAAAAAAAATTTCCGCCAAACTTCTCAGTGTCCGGTGGGAACGGATATATTTGTACATGGAAATAAAGCTGGAACAGGCCGGGCAAGCCGATTCCGGTAAGCCTGAGTTTGAAAAAAAACCTTTAGACTTTTATATGCTCAATGCCCACCGCGTACCCGTGGTAAAACTTCAGGTTTCGGATATAAACGGCGATGTATATACCATGCGGCTGAATATCACAAATGACGGTGCAAACCGTTGTGTCCCTCTGGGAACATATAATATAGCTGTTTGCCGGGACGAGGATTTTTACGCTTTTTGTGAAGTAGATATGGACAGGGTGGATCATCTTGACCAAAGCTCCAAAAACTTTTTGTATTCAAGCAGGGCGCGGGTTTTCGTAGTAACATTTTTCGCTTACGACGATAACGACCGTGCGTTTTTCCAACTGCACATAACCGCGGCGGAAAGATGCAAAACAGACTTCAGGGAATTCCCCAAAATGTATAAAATAATCCTGAATTTTTTCAAAAGCATATTCAAGTATATTTTAAATACCAAGCTTCATGTTAAACGATATTACAAATTCAAAAGAAGAAAGTACGACAAAAAGCCGCCCTTGAAAAAGACGGTACTTTTTATGACAGAACAAACCGATACGTTAGGAGCAAACCTGACAGCGGTGATAGACCGTATGCGCGCCAGAGGAATGGACAGGGATTATCAAATCCTAACTTCGGCGAGAACGGCATCCTCAAACGGAAAATCTGTCGGAAGCTGGCTAAAACTTGCAAAAAAGGTGGCAAAAAGCGATATTGTGGTTCTGGACGACCATGTTTCTGCGTTCGATTGGATGATTTTATCAAAGAAGACCAAGATCATACAGCTGTGGCACGCGGGCGCGGGATTTAAATCATCAGGCTACAGCAGATGGGGGCGTTTAGGGTGTCCGCCGCCCGCTTCCTGTCATCGGCAATATGCCTATGGTATAGCCGGTTCGAAGCATATCGCCCCGTTTTTTTCCGAAGTGTGGGGGATCAACGATGAGCAGACCTTACCCACCGGAATGCCCAGAATGGACAAGTTCCTCGATCCGGATTACCGCGCCGAAAAAACAGCCGAGCTTTGTGCGCAATTCCCGTTTGCCGAAGAAAAAGTCAAAGACGGTGGATTAAATGAACCCACAAAAGGTAAAAAAATCATTTTATTCGCACCCACATACAGGGGCAGGAACCGGAGAGAAGCGTATTACCCATATAATCTAATCGACTTCGATATGTTGTATGAAACCTGCGGCGATAAATATGTCGTATTGTTTAAGGTTCATCCGTGGGTGGATGAAGGTGTACCCATTCCGGAAAAATACGCTGACAAGTTTATTGATGTAGGAAATTATCCGGACATCAACGACCTGTTTTATATTACGGATCTGCTGATAACCGATTATTCTTCGAATATTTATGAATATTCTTTGATGTTAAAACCTATGCTTTTCTATGCATTCGACAAAACGGCGTATTCGTTTTCCAGAGGTTTCCATCGCGATTATGAAGAAGCCGCTCCGGGCAAGGTTTGTTATAATTTTAATGATTTGATAACCGCGATAAAAAACGAGGATTTCGATTTTGAAAAAGTGGACAATTATATCGCGCATCATTTTGATAATATTGATTCCAAAGCATCGGACCGTGTGATAGATTGGCTGATCAAAGGGGATATACCCGAAAATTTACAAAAAGCGATAAAAGCAAAAGAAAGAGAGATTAAAAGATTAAACCAACTCGATTTTTCCTGCCTGATAGATGCAGAACTGGCGACGGCAATAAAAGAGGGTTTGATAAAACCATAATTTTACTACAGGGGGGATATAAACCTTGAATATTGGGGTTATATTTGCCGGCGGCAAAGGTGTGAGAATGGGCGCGGGGTTACCCAAGCAATTTCTGGAAATTAACGGCAAACCCATCATAATCCACACCATTCAATTGTTCGAATATCATGCCGAAATAGACAGGATATATATATCTGTACTGGAAGACTATATTCCGTATATGCAGGAGCTAATTGAGGAATATCGCATACGGAAAGTCGGAGCGATCGTCGAGGGCGGCGAAACTACTCAGGATTCAATATATAATGCCCTCAAAGCGATTGAGCGCGATAATAACGAAAACCCGGTAGTGCTTATTCACGATGGGGTAAGACCTTTCGTTTCTTATGAAGTAATAACAAAAAACATACAAAGCGTAAAGAGCAAAGGAAACGCCATAACGTGTATTCCGTGCAGTGAAACCATTCTTTTGAGCAGGAACGGCGAAACGGTAGAAAATGTCCCGTACAGAAAAGAAACCCATGTTGCTCAAGCTCCCCAGAGTTTTTATTTAAAGGATATTATCGCGGCGCATGATGTAGTTCGTTCAAGGCCGGATGGTTATGAAAACATGGTGGATGCCTGTACGATTATCCGCAGTCTGGGGATAGATGCCAACATGATCACGGGCAACCGCGGAAATATAAAAGTAACTACACCCGAGGATGTTTATCTCTTTAGAGCATTATTGCAATATAAAGAAAATGAACAGGCTTTCGGGCTGGGGTTGACTGATTTAATAGAAACAAGAATAAACAAAGCTAAGACTAAGAATGCGGAGGACATTTAAACCTCCCCGGAGATTAAAATGTGATGTATGAACGCAGATGATTTTTCGTCAAACAAGGAAATTTTGACGAGAATATCATGGATATTTGAAGATAAATTAACGCCGTGTGACGGGAAATTTTCCGTCCATACGTTGCGAAATAATTTTTGAGGAGGGCTACTATAGATGGGAAAAAATAATTTTGAATTTTGTGCGTTTGCGGACGAAGCGGCGGCGGATTTACAGGGTCAGATCAAAGCGATGACCGATAACGGGATCACAATGCTGGAGATTCGCGGAATAAACGGTAAAAACATATCAGACACAACAAAGGATGAAGCAAAAAAAATCAAACGGGAGTTAGATGATAACGGGATCAAAGTTTGGGCGATCGGTTCGCCTACCGGTAAATCCGAACTTGGTAACGACGATTTTAACGAGGTTTTTGAAAAATTTTGTTATATGCTTGAGCTTGCCGGGATCCTGGGTGCGCAGCGTTATCGTTTGTTTAGTTTTTACGGGATCTCAAGCAGAATGCCCGAGACGGATTTTAAATCGAAACGGGATGAGCTGATAGAACGCCTGAATCGGTTCGCACAAAAAGCAAAGGATAGTTCCGTTGTGCTTTGTCATGAAAACGAAAAAGATATTTACGGCGAAAAAGCTCCGGAATGTTTGGATATACACAAATCTATACCCGGGATAAAAGCGGTGTTCGACCCTGCGAATTTTATACAAGCCGGGGAAGATGTCTTGCAAGCATGGGAAATGTTAGAGCCTTATGTTGATTATATTCATATAAAGGATGCAAAAAAGGACGGATCGGTTGTACCTGCGGGTTACGGAATAGGTTCGTTACCGGAAATCGTCCGGCGTTTCGCTAAAATCGGCGGCAAGGTTTTGACGTTGGAACCGCATCTTTCGGTGTTCAGCGGAAGCGATGGCTTGGAGCGCGGTGAAACAAAAATAGAAAATTTCGTTTATCCGTCACAGCGCGCGGCGTTCGATGCAGCGGCAAAAGCGATGAAGAAAATTGCAATGAAATAATACAAAGCGAAAGGTTACATCAATGGCAAAAAATGTGGAAGTAATAGAAAAAAAATCTAAACTGCGCAGTTTTTTATTGCGTGTATACCGAAAGATTTGCCGGATTTTGGATCGCAAGCCGAAAGTCGATATTTTGTTGCTTACAAACCGCGATTCGGATAATGTCGGCGATCAGGTAATTGAAGCGTGTGACATAAGTCTTATCGCGGCGATTATGAAAAATTTGAACATAAAGAAAAAAGGTTATAAGATACGGAGCCGGGCGGCATCCTTTATTAAAAATGAAAACGATGCAGTTATCCGGAAAACTATAAAAGAAACAGATGTAATCCTGTTCGGCGGCGCACCTCTGTTTAATTATGATCACCAATCCTTTTATGCGAATACCGCAAAAACTATAAAATTCGCGCAAGAGCAAAACAAACCGGTTGTTTTTTCGGCGATCGGCATCGAGGGCTACAGCGACAAAAACAAAAAATGCCAGATATTAAAGGAAGCGTTAAACCTGCCTTGCGTAAAACAAATAACCACGCGCGATGATGTGGATTCATTGAAAAAATACAACAGCACGGTTCCGACGGGGCTGGTTTCCGATCCCGCAGTGTTCAGTTCGACGGTGTTTAAGCGTATCGCATCAACGCACAAATCCGGCACGAAAAGAATCGGCTTATTCGCTGCACGCAAAGGGTTATGCCTGGATAACCGCATTTCATTTGATGCGAAATCCCAAATGAACCTCTGGGAAGAAACCGTCGCTGTACTCGAAGAAAAAGGATACGATTACCGATTCATAACTACCGGGCATTTTTCGGACGAATCGTTTATGGTGCATATGTCAGACAGCGGAAAATTTAAAAACGAAAAATTCGTCTTTAATATGAACACACCCGAAGACCTTATAAAAGAGATAGCCCGGTGTGATGCGATAATCGCTTTCCGTCTGCACGCAAATATTATAGCGTATTCATATGATATTCCGGCGGTAGGACTAATATGGAATCCGAAAATCCCGTTTTTTTATGAAAGGATCGAGTACCCCGAAAGAGCGGTTAATGTTGTCGGCTGCAATGGGGAATTGCTTGTTGCCGCTTTAGAGGATGCTATAGAAAACGGCGTTAAAAAAAGCCCCGGCTATCTTATGAGCGTGTACGGGACTTTGTTCAAAGCGTTCAAGGAAATATTCCCTGCAGATAAAAAAACCGAACCTTATTCATACGAAGCATTGCTTAAAAAGATTCCGGAGTTCGCAGGGACACCGAGAAGAGAGAAAAAAGCAAAACTCCGGCGAAAGTTTCTGCGAACCTATCGCAGCTATAATAAATTGCAAAACAAACTTGAGGAAGTGGCACTGTAATTGCTGTCCCCCGGCCTGCAACGGATTTATGCGGATTTATTTCGAAGCTTGCAACATGCTTGCTACAGTGCGTTTAAACATTTCGTCCAGATTTACAGCGGGTCTCCAGCCGAGCCCCGCTAATTTTTTACTGTCCAGCCTAACCACCATTTCGGGATTGAAGCCTAACGGGGATATGTCCGCCGCTATATCGAACCTGACCTTGATGTTTGAATCCGGGAAAATATCGCATACTAATTTAGCCATGTCTTTTATTGAGATTTGTGTGTCCATGTTAGTAACATTATATGCCTGTCCGTTTTTGCCCGAAACCAGAATACGCAACAACGCCGAAACCGCATCCGAAGTATAGCAATAACTCCTTACCGTCGCGCCGGATGTTCGCAGGACAATATTCTTTTTTTCGATCACGCTGCGGGCAAATTCGGCGAATACCCGTCCGTCGCCGTATTCTACGCCTGCCCCGAAGGTTTGGGACAGCCTTGCGATTTTCACGCCGACACCGTATTGGCTGCAATACGAAGCACACAAGCATTCCGCCATTCTTTTACTTTCAGAATAACTGCTGCGCACGCTCAGCGGGTCAATATATCCGTAATCATCTTCGCTTATCAACGAAGTTTCCGATGGTGTTCCGTATACCTCCAGCGAGGATAGATACAGCATGGAATTTACGTTTTTAATGCGGGCAAATTCCAATATGTTACGGGTTCCGCCGATGGCCGTCATTATCGTTTCCACAGGATTTGACACAAAATACCCCGAGCTTGTTGCGCTAGCTCCGTGAATGATATAATCAACGCCGCCGTCATACACTACCGTTTGATTAATATCACCGGTACACAGGCTTATATCAGCGCGCTCCAACAATTGCCCCAACCTGCGTTCCGCTTTTTCCGGATTCCGCGCAAAGGCTACAAGTTTGATCTTTTTTCCCTTCAATCGGTTATAGCAAGCCAGAGCCCGGACAATTTGTGAACCCAAAAGTCCGGTAGCTCCGGTAACGAATACCACGCTTCCGTCGAGCGATCCGAGATCAATCCCATTCTTAACCAGCGAATCAAGATCTTCCTGCAATATCAGGTCGTCCGGACTTTCAGTAAAACATCTGTCTATTTGCATACTTATACCCTATCTTTATCCATAAGAATTATCAGATAATGGCTATTGGTATTTTTGAATAAGTTCCCACATAGCCGAAACGCTGTTCATATTTTCAGGTATAAGATCCCCAACCTTGATATTAATATCATAAGCGTCGTTGATTTCAGAAACAGCGGTGATAATGTCGAATGAATCAAAAACTTTATCATCGATCAGTTTATCCTCGGTTTCAAAATCCAGATCCGGACGCAGGTCGGTTAAAATTTCCATCAATTTTTCCATTTTTAAATTATCCTTTCAATTGTGTATTATAGCCGGGTAATTGCAAATTCTGAGATTTGACAACTACCTAGTATATATATTGTGCCATGATTCTGCCGTCGAACTCAAATCCGAACTTCTTGTGAAAATTAACGGCGCGATCATGTGTTTCTATAACGTACAAAAATATGCGTTCCACTTCTCTTTTTCCGGCAGCATCCAAAAAGAACCCTGACATAGCGGAACCGATTTTTTTACCGCGGAATTCGGGTAAAACGGCTTCATGCCGTATCCAGCCGGCTTCTTTATTAAATCCGACCTGCAAAGCACCGATAACCTGGTTACCGATAACCCGGTTATCCTCATTTATAGCGCATATAACGTTCCCGTCACGGATAATTTCGGCGAGTTCGTTTGCGGCAGGCAGTAAGTTTACCGCCGGGTCAAACGAATTCTCCCATACCTCCATAATCGCTGCGGTATGTTCAGGAACTGCAAACATAACCTTATAACCCATTGTTTTTGTATCTACAGGCTTTTTGTTGTTTATGAATTCCCGGGTTTTTACTACCATGCGGCGCGTAACCGCACTGGCTTTAAAATTGAATTTTTCAAGGCGCGTTATCATGGATGCACTTTTTGCGGAAAGTTTATTAAATCCCTGGAATTCCGTTACAACGGGCTTATTTTTGGGTTTCATATAAAACGGGCTTTCTTTATCCGAAAAAACCGACAATATGTAATATTTTTCGCGGTCATGAAAGAACGATAATCCACCATCAAATTCTTCATAATAAAGTGTTCCCGCGCGTGTCAGAGATTCCAATTCATCCGGCAGCAGCAGACAATTGATATTCCCCGTATTTTTGCGCTCCCTGCAACCTGAAACCAATTCATCGAAATGTTCGATATTTTTCACGCTATTCACAAATGCCGTGCCCCTCGTATAGATATTTTCAATTCATGCTCTTTTTAAGTTTATTTGAATCGATTTTTCCGCTTTGAGTACGCGGCATATCTTCGACATACACAAATTTTCGCGGAACCATATAGCCCGGAAGCCGTTTTCTCAGATGTCCCGCCAGATCTTTTTTGGTTACGCTGCCGGAATAGAACATCCATATCATTTCTTTTTCCGGTTTATACAAGCAACAAACGCTGTCCAATCCGGGAAGAGATAATGCCGCGGCTTCGATTTCGGGCAACTCTATCCTGTGCCCCATATGTTTGATCTGCGAATCGAGTCGACCGTGGAAGGTGTAGTTTCCATCGGGTAACCTGCACCCTAAATCCCCGGTTTTATACATGATTTCATTGATATACGGCTGAGCGGGATTAATAACAAAAGCCTCTTCGGTTTTTTTGCTGTCGCGGAAATATCCCGGAACAACTCCGGCACCGCAGACACAAATTTCGCCCATCTTGTTGTCTTCACCGATGATTTTTCCGTCTTGATCCAATAATAATATACCCGTATTTCTGAAAGGGATTCCTATAGGTATTGTTTCATCGTCCGAAACTTTGTGTTCCGTTTTATAATATGTGCAGCTCGCTGTGATTTCGGTTGGTCCGTAGTGGTTAACAAAAACCGTACCCGGCAGATTTTCCTGCCATATCTTAAGATGCCGGCACGGAAAAACCGATCCCGTAAAAAACACCTTGTTTACGGTTTCCAGTTTTATTTCGCTGAACACACCCAATTCGGCGCATAACGAAAATGCTGATGCGACCCAGCACAAAATCGTGCATTTGTTTAAATTTATTTCGTTGAACAGTATTTTAGGCATAGAAAATAAGGATTTGTCGAACAATACGGTCATCGCACCGGTACGAAGCGGCAGATAAAGATCGCGTAAAGCGGCGACATAATCCAGCGGTGCCTGATTACCGAATATGTCTGAATTGCATATTCCGAAAGTTTCGGCGAAAACGTCAATATAGTCAATTACATTGCGATGTGATGTGACAACGCCCTTGGGTGTGCCGGAAGAACCTGAGGTAAAAAGCACATACAAAGGGTCGGTATCGCGCCATTTTTCACGCCGATTCCGCAGCATCGCAGAGTCGGTTTCTGCTTTAAGACATTCGTCGAGGGTTAGGATATTTCCGTTATAGTTCAGCTCATCAGGCAGAGTGAACTCCCCATCTGTCAGCACAAAATCCGGTTTTATAGTTTCAAATATAATCCTAAGCCGATGAACCGGCAGATCCGCATCCAGCGGGATATAGAAGCAGCCTGCCTGTGCGACCCCAAGATACATAGAAGCAACATACACACTTTTGGCGGCAAAAACTATCACCGGACTTCCCTGCGGTACTTTTGCACACAGCAAGCTCGCAATCCGATCGCTCATATCCTTAACGCCGGCAAAAGTTACCGAATTATCCTTGTCTTTATATACGGTTTTTTCAGGCCAAAGCCGGGCGGCCTGTTCCAGGTACTCAACTATGTTTCTTTGCATTTAGGCAATCCAACTCCTTTCGTTCACCCCGGGGTCTGTTAACTGATTTCGTATACATCCCATTGTTCTCTTTTGACATCAGAACCTTTGGATCTGCAATTTACGCGGATAAAACCCCCGTCATACTGCGCGACCGGAATTTTGTCGCTGAATCCGTATTCTTGTATGGTCACATAATCGCTCTGTTCATCCGGTTTATAACGAAATTCATACTCCGGTTCAACTCCGTCACCGTGATATGAGAGTGCCGTTAATATTTTTGCGTCTTTGTTATAATACATCCACGTATTGAAAATTTTCGGATTTGCCGCCATTGTTTCTTCATAAGAGGAATAAAAATATTCATTTTCATCCAGTGTATCGTTCAGGTATTCATTCGTAAAACGGGCGATAACACGCGAAAAAACCGGAAGACCTATATGATTGATATGCTTGCGGTCGTAAAAATAAATATCTTTACGCTCAAAAGCGGAATCCTTAACATATCCGAAGTTATAAAACGGCACACCGTGTTCATCTGCGATATTTTGCACGAATTTTTCATATTCCGCATATCCTGATTGTGAACGAATGGCTGCCAGCGGTGTCGGGGCATCCAGAAGGATCACCGGAGTTCCTTTGGATTTGCACAATTCGATCGCTTTGTGAAAAAACCTGAGTTTCTTGGAATCCACTTCTTCTTCGGTCCATTTACGGGTTGCCGTGTGTCCGACTCTTCCCTCGCTTTTGGTTCTGCGGTTGGATACCGCTCCTTTGCCGACATAGGTTCTGTTCGGAGTACTGCCGTATTTGTAGCTGTAATTTTTATACGGCTGTGATTGCTTTTCCAAAAATTTTTCCCATATGTCGTAATCACCGGAAAATAGATGAATACGGTTGACACTGGATAAAACGGGAAAGGTTGTTCCTATATAATGGCTGGGGGCGATCGCATCGAACGTATATAAAAGTTTTTCCTTGGAAAATTTCATTTCCGGCAAATATACTTTAGCAGGTGTGTTCGGTCTTCCCTCAAAACTGGTATAGCTCACATCTATCACGACGAGTTCGGGTGTATAATATTTATACATTTCAAGCAGCATATAATAATTATCAATGGGGGTTTGGGAACCTGCCGCCGAAACATAGGTGTTCTTTCCCAGCTCCCTGTCTATGATCACGGGTGCTATAGCAAACCTGAAACGCGAAGCGCCTATAAAGAAAATATCAATATTATCCTGTGTGTAAAATTCATGCATCGCGATCCGTGTGGTAGCGCGCGGCATATCAATATAATGGATAAAAGCCGCAAAGATAAAACAAAATATCACGCTGAAAGCAACACATTTCAATGCAATTTTAAAATTGCGCATATAAGAACTCACCCAGCCCCTCTCCAAAATCAGAAGACAAGAATAGTATCGCGAATATGAGTGCGTAATATACCGCCCACCTGACAGCGATATTTCGCCGTGAAATAAATTTTCGCACCTCTATTTTATTTTCCTGCATAAGGCTGACGGCAAAGAAAACGGCACAAGCGGCTGCAAGAACATAGAAATTTCTTATCCCGAATCCTATTTTTGAGAGAAACGCTATCGAGACCGAGCCGATTTCAAATTCGGCGAAAGTTCGGTATATCATCGTAAAAGCTTCGCTCAAATCGTTTGCCGCCGCGAAAAACTTGCTGATATATATGATAAAACAAGTTCCCAAAGTCAAAAGTATTCTGAATACAATTATTTTTGATGTAAACCACGGCGCCTTTTTTTGTATCTTTTGGATAGGGCTTGCAAGCATTATTCCCAAAACTATAAAAAAGCCGTTGTATGCACCGAACATTATATGCTTCAAACCGGCTCCGTGCCAGATACCGACGGCAAAGAACACCACGGTCATCGCAAGACAAGCGGGAATCATTTTTCCTATATCCCTGCCGAAACGTTTCCGCGCTCCCTTTCCGATAGCGGTGAAAGCTTTGGACAACGACAGCGGATACATCAGATAATCGCGCATCCATGTGCCGAGGGTAATATGCCAGCGCCGCCAATAATCCCCGATACCAACGGCAAAATGCGGCCGTTCAAAGTTTTGCGCCATATCAATTCCCAGACACTGCGCGACACCGCGGGCTATATCAATACCGCCCGAAAAATCAGCATATACCTGGAGCATAAACATAAAAACGCCGATACCGATTTCCGTCCCGGAAAATTCGGTATAATTCGGTATTACAGCGGCGACTATTATCCCTGCCCGGTCGGCTATAATCAGTTTTTTGAAAAACCCCCAGAGTATCAGCAATAAACCGTTTTTAAACCGTTCGTATTCAAATTTGTTAGGCGCGAAAAGCTGATGCGCCAGTTGATCGTACCTGCTGATAGGTCCTTGAATTATCTGCGGGAAAAACGACACGAACAGCGCAAATTTTGCCGGATTTTTTTCAGCGTTGTATTTGTCGCGGTATACGTCTATGATGTAACCCAGTGATTGAAAAGTGTAAAACGATATACCCAGCGGCAGCAATAAATCGAAAGTTTCAGCGGACGCGCCGGCGGAAAAATTGTTCATCAGCGAGTTGACGGTACTGACGAAAAAACCGGAATACTTAAAAAATGCAAGAATCCCGAAATTTATCAACAAAGCCAGCAAAAGTATCCAGCGTTTGGAAATGTCGGTTTTTGAACGTATTTTTTTTCTCTCCCGGCGAATTTCGTCATCCATGTTTAAATTATCGCCGTGCTTAACAGGCTTGTCCGCCGCATCCGTTTCACCGGACACATCGAAGGTCTCCGGCAATGTAAGAAGATGAAGACGATGATCCCGCCTTTTGTTCAGCGCGCTCAAAATCATCCCGCAACCGTATACCGATAAGGTGGTGATGGCGAGATATATTGCAAGCGACGCATCCGAAATTATATAGTAAAAATAGCTTCCCGCTAAAAGGACTACCCAGCGTACTTTTTTCGGAGCTGCAAAATACAGTAGGAAAACTAACGATATGAATAGTAAGAATTGAACTGATACAAATGACAATGATATCACCCTGTGTAAATTTTATTACGAAACTAATGATAACATAAAAGGTCAATTTATGCAAGAACTGTTTTGCTCAGCGTATCGGATTTTTCTTTGCCGGCAAGAAGGGTTATCAGTGTTAACGCAAATTCGAGGGCTGTACCCGGACCTCGGCTTGTAATTATATTTCCGCTTACAACACAGCGTTCCGTTGACGGAACCGCTCCGCCGAGCTGATCTTCAAATCCGGGATAACAAGCGGCTTTAACGCCTTTAAGGATCCCGGCTTTACCCAAAACGATGGGAGCGGCGCATATCGCGGCGATATATCTGCCGGTTTGGTTAAAGCTCCTGATAAGCTCGGTAAGTGCCGATGATTTCATAAGATTTTCCGTTCCGGGCATACCGCCGGGCAAGATCAGCATATCAACAGCCGAATAATCCGCATCTTCGTGTAAAATATCGGCGGTGAGCAGGATGCGGTTTTTGCCGGCGACTTGTATATTCCCGGTCAACGAAACAATATTGACACCGATGCTTGCCCGGCGAAGCATATCGGCGGCGGTTACCGCCTCGATTTCTTCAAATCCGTTTGCAAGAAATATACACACATTCTTCATGATAAAATCATCTCCGTATTTAAGTATATCGAAAGCTTCTGAATGGCGATGTTGTTTTTTTACTATAACAGATTTGCCGGCAACTTTCAAGTTTTGTCCACTTTTATTTTACGCTAAGCAAATTGAAATAGGCTTTGAAACCCGCCCGGCGGTAAAATGTTTTATTGCTCTATATCAGCGTATATCACATATCCCATTCGGAGATTCACCATAACATTATAAGTTTTTTCTTAAGCCCCTAACTTTTTTTGAGAATCGCTTGTGATATACTCTGCTCAAAAGTCAGTGGGGCCGTTGTTACCCGTATCATCTATTCGCCCGGTTGCCATGCTGAAATAATCATCAAACCGCTCCGGCTCTTTGAGTAAATCAAGTGCTGTATCAGCTTCTTTGATTTTGAAATCCATACGACTTATGATATAGTCACTGTCGGCGATGACTTGAAGGCTGCCTTTTTCAATTGAAAATAACGCGTTATAATTTCTAAAGTCTGACGACAAATTTATCCAACAATATTTCATAAGGTCTTTCATGGTTAATTCAGATATATTTTTAACGATTTCACGGAGTTCATCAATCGTCATCTCGTTATCGTCAAAATTACCGAACCATTTGGAATTACCGAACCATTCGGAAGGGATTGTGAAAGTTTCCTGTTTCGGAGCATTCTTGTCTATTTTAAATTCTGCCCATACAGTGTGTCTTATCCATCCGGTAGCAGTCATATGCGGAGTCTGTGAAGCGGGATATAAATATGTAACGATTCGGTATTGCCCCTCGTCAAGTTTGACCGCTAATTTTTCCGGTGTGATTATATAATTAAAACTGCTGCCAATTTCTAAATCGTAAGAAACAGGGTTAATCTTAGCCTTGTTTGCGAAAGGCACGATTTTCCACTCGTCCCCAATCTGCTTGACCAGTATAAACGCTTCTTCATAACCAATACCGTTTTTTATTTGGGTATTCATGAGTTGTGCGTCAATAGAAATATATTCGGGATTGTACGGAGAATCGTTACACTCAAAAAACACTCTTTTATAGTTTTCATCAGCGAAAGTATAAATTTCCCAATTTGAAGTTGAAAAATTGCCACCGGATGCAGTTAAAAATAAAATCGCTGTTCCGGCAATTATAGCAGCAGCGCAAACGGCGATTATTAACCGCCGCCTTTTGAAAAATTCACCCAGCTTAATCATATTTATCCGGCGCATCATATTTTTTTCGCTGTCCACCATGCAAAGCAACCGGGGCGTAAGCGCGGGCTTGCTGTATCCGACCAAAACCTCAACAAGCGAAAGGCTGTATTCCTTTTGTTCTTCTGCGTTCATGCCTTTTAACACAGCGGCATCATTCGCAAGCTCCATATCCTCGCGGATAAATTTAAATAAAACCCAAGTCAGCGGATTAAACCAATACACCGTTTGCAACGCGAGTAAAAGCGTATTTACAATACTATCACCGCGTTTCAAATGGGACAATTCATGCAAAATAACATATTCCAAATGCTCGTCACTAAGGCTTTCAACATATTCCGGCAGAATGATTTTAGGACGGAATAAACCGAACAGTGCAGGGGTTTTCACATAATTTTGCATGACAATCTGAACCCGGCGTTTTATTCCAAGCCTTTGCTTGCAGCTTTGCAAGATATTTTCGTATCGCTCTGTTTCTAAAGAAATTTCTGAGCCTCTGATTTTTCTGCCGATCCGCAGACCGCTGAATAACATAAATAAAGCTATAAGAATTGCGCCGGACAGCCAAGCGACCGGGATAATTTCATCGAAAATCAGCGTTTTTATATAAAGCAAATTCATTTTCGCTTTTGCTTCTGTCACTTGTTCAGACGGCTCGGGGGCTATAATCTTACCGCCAACGTGCGCTATTTGCGCATCTTGATATTCGGTTATTGCTTGATTATATTCTTCATAAAAAGAAATTTGCTGTATTTTTTCGGTTGTATTCATTACCGCTAAATTGCTTTGCGGCCGCCACGGCATGATAAGTGCAAACAAAACAAGTACCCACATGGTATATTTCCAAAAAGGCGAAAATCGTTTGTCGGCAAACCGCCTGATAAGCATGATAATCATGCCGGCCACAAGGGCGGTGACGGACATATACAGCAGCTTATAAAATATCGGTGCGATTGTATTAGCAATCAACATATCGTCACCCCTCAATCAAATCGACTAATCGCCGTAATGCGTCAGCCGATATGTTTTCTTCTTTCACAAAATTAAGCAGCATTTTTTCGGTCGAGCCATTAAAAACTTTATTGAGAAAAGTTTTGCGCTGTCCCTCGATATAATCATCTTCCGAAACAACAGCAAAATAGCGGTATGTACGCTGATTGATTTCTTCAACCCGTACCGCTCCGCGTTCGACCAATCTGCCAAGCAGGGTTTTCAAGGTGCTTTTATTCCCGGTAACATTGGATAAAAGTTCCGTTGAGGTTCTTCCGTCTTTTTCCCATATGGCTTTCATAATCGGAAGTTCGGAATCGTTTATAACAATTTTTTTTGGCATTAGGACAACCTCCTTAAACGATTACTGCGGTAATCCAACATTAGTTTACTACAGTAATCTTTGGTTGTCAAGATATTTTTATTTCATTTCAACACATAAAAACATGAATCAGGAAACCGGACAATTAAAGTTACAACCGAAGTTCAACACCCCATTCTTTAAAAACATTGATATTTTTTTAATTGTGTGTTATCATGCTTTAGTAATAAACCTCCCAGGGAATTAAAACGGGGCGAGAAATCTTTTGTCCATACATTGCGAAGTGATTTTCGAGGAGGTCTAACGGAAGCAAAAATCGTTATTAATTATTTATCAGAAAGGAATATAAAAACAATGAAAGAAAAAAGAAGCTATGTTATCGCAGGGAACTGGAAGATGAACAATAATCGTTCACAAACAAAGGGTTTGATAACGCAGATAGTGCCGCTGGTTCCGCAGGCCGGATGTGAGGTTGTCGTTTGCGTGCCTTTTACGAATCTTGAAACCGCAATAAAGGCTGTGTCCGGAACAAACATTAAAGTTGGGGCGCAGAATGTGCATTTCGAAAAATCCGGAGCGTACACCGGCGAAATATCGGCGGAGATGCTTATTGAAATGGGCGTGGAATATGTAATTATAGGACATTCTGAACGCCGGCAATATTTTGGCGAAACCGACGAAACCGTAAATTTGCGTGTTAAAGCTGCACTGAACGCAGGACTTACAGTAATCCTTTGTGTGGGTGAAAGACTTCCCGATCGCGAGAAGGGCTTGACAAACGAATTGGTTGCGCTCCAAACCAAGGCCGCGTTAATCGGGGTAACGGCGCAACAACTTGATAAAATCGTAATAGCCTACGAGCCGGTCTGGGCAATAGGTACGGGTAAAACCGCAACAAGCGAGCAAGCTGATGAAGTATGTGAATTAATACGCAGTGTTATCCGGGATTTGTACGGTGATGAAAAATCGGATAAAATGACGATCCAGTACGGCGGCTCGATGAACGCGGCAAATGCGGAAGAGCTTTTGAGTAAGCCCAATGTGGACGGCGGACTTATCGGCGGAGCATCCTTGAAAGCGAAAGATTTTGCGGAAATTATCAGTTGCGCAAAATAATGGAATCAAGACGGGTTATTAATAACATAAACAAGCTGGAAGCATGAATTACAAATTTTATAATGTTGAAATTAAATTGCAGGTATAGATAAAGATGCGGTAAGCGGTAAAGGATGACAAAACGACCCCCGGTTCACAAATAGCAAGAACCGGGGGTCGTTGATATTCTCGTCAAAACTGCCTTGTTTGACGAAAAATCATTTGTGTTCATACATCACGTTTTAATTCCCGAGGAGGTCTATTTTCGTCAAAGGAACTACGATCGCCGCCGAAAGAAGTGCAGCAACTATTGCTTCTGCGATACCGTTGCTGAGAACAGTTGTCCTGATAATATCTGCCATCGTGAACGGAGCATCGTTGAGTATAGAATACCCCACGCTGTAGGCATTACCGAAAAATAATGAAATGCCGCTCATAACCAGAACTGTATTTGTGGCGGCACCCAGCAAACCGGCAACACCGCCCGCTATTCCGATCATACCTGCGGAGGGAAGCTTTTTTGCGCTGTTTATTCGCATTATATACTTAAAAACAAGACCCGCTATAAGTCCTACCATTATACGGGGGACAAAGCAAATTATTAAACTTCCGAAATTACCGCCGAAAGCTATATCATTGCCGTTGCCCGCAAAATCAGAAGGAGCGGTATAAAACGGAGTAAAAACAAAGGAGAACGGACCGGGTGCGATAAAGGAGTTGTTGATAAAGCTTGCCAGTCCGAACATACCCCCCAGAAACGCTCCGGATTTCCAACCCATTAGGCACGCGCCGATTATAACCGGGATGTGCAGTGTCGTCACTTTTGGCGAGAAAGGAAAAACCGGTTGGATCATACCCAGCCCACTGACAAGCATCAAAAATATTATCGCGGTAAATATCCCGAGACGGGTCATTTTTTGAATGTCGATTCTGTTTATCATAGTTTTAAATCATCCTCACTGAAGTTAATAATGTTTTACATAATAGCACAAGTAATTCTGCAATGCAACTTTTTTTATTTTGTTAGCATAGCAAGATGCGTCACGCATACCCTTTGCGGATATTTTATAATTCAAACAAGAGGTGAAACTGATGGCAAATAACAATCCTATATTTCGCTCCTTAGAATTTATCGAAAACCAAATCTCAGAAAAATTGACCGTTAAAAATATCGCAGACAACATTTATTTTTCCAAACATCACTATTCCCGCTTGTTTCATGAAATTGTCGGAGATAGTGTGATGAGATATGTAAGCAGGCGGAAACTAACCCTTGCCGGCAAAGCTTTATTGGAAACCGATGCGAACATAATCGACATTGCGATGGATTACGGTTATAATTCCCGCGAGGGGTTTTCGCGGAGCTTCAAAGCGTATATGGGTGTATCGCCTACGGAATACAGAAAATACGGTCTTACCTATATAAAACAAAATATAATAAAGGAGCGGTCAAGTATGGCTTATTCAAAAATCACCGACGAGATTGTCCGGGAACTTAACGGCTTTATCGTTATAGCAAGAGAAACGGCCGACCATGCCCGAAAATGTGATGTGCAACCATACAAAGCATTTTGGGAGCATATTGCAAGCAGAACTGACGACTTAGCTGATAGGTTAAAATTCGCACTGGAACGTATTTCCATTATCGCAGAGCGTTCCGACGAAATCACCGCCCGGCTTGCAATAATAAAAACTCTGGAAAATATTAACTTTGAGTCAAGCCTAATGTGCTTTAATATAAAGCTCATGATTTCGCGGGGAAAAGCGGAGCATATAGAATATCAAATGCCATTATGCCGTAAGTTTGAAGAGTTAGCATATGCCGCCGGGGGTAAAACGGAAAAGATAGTGCAATATTTCAACGAATTGGCGGCTCTTATATTTAAAGATATGAAAAAAGCTGCTGCCGGAAAAATCGAAGAAGTTATTTGTAAAGGAAGATCCGCTGCTGATAACATTAACGGCTATCCTTGCATAAAAGAGGAAGTAACAAGCAGGGTAAAAGAACTTTCGATACCGATCGGGGAGATTACAGAGACGTTATTAGAAGATTGTCTGTTTAAGCTGGATATAATTATTTTCGCGGCAGATATGGAGATATTCCGCAGCGGCGGCGCGGATAAAGAAATGTTTGATGGGTTAAAATCGTTCAATGAAAGCCTTTCGGATGCAATCGAATTTTTCCGTTCTTTATCAAATATACCGTCTATACCGGAGATATCGGAGAATAACCCTGTTTTAGAACGTACAATCCGCAAGCGTTCCGCCGACATAGCATATCAAGGGAACATAATGCTTTTTTACACAAAAAGCGAAATAGAGAAGCTGACGGGCGTTCGGTCAAGCAGCGAAAGTTTGCTAAACGATAAGCAAAAAGCCGATTTTAACGAAATTTGCGGAATGATGGACGATTTTATCCGGTTTTCGTATAATGCCGATAATGAAGCGGCGTATAAGGAACTCAAAATTATGGCAACGAATATTTATCACGCATTAGACAGGCAAGCAGATATATTAAACAGTTATGGCGGCGCAGTCAGATTTTTGGGAAATGAATTTAAATTTTTAGCGGACAATTTAACGGGCATTAAGCTTTGACCGGATAGCTAAAGCGGTGAAAATCCAATATTGGTTTATTTTTGTTCTTAGTGATAACATTAGACCTCCTCGAAAACCACTCCGCGACATTATGATCTGTGTTCATACATCACGTTTTAATTTCCAAGAAGGTCTATTGAATGATAAAAGAACAAATTTAAGATTTTATTTTTTTCATTGCGCAAAAAGTTGATTTGTCTGAACTTTGTATGTTATACTGTAAAAAACCGTGTAGCGCAACCGTGTCGCGCAACCGTGAAATCGGGATTTCCCGGGCAATTTAAAACGCTTTGCAACAAGTTTCCGGTAAAGGCTGTGCAGGTTTTGGCGTTACCTTATCACCTTATTACCTTGTTACCTTGTTATTTTGTGGCTGGCGAAAATGGGGGTCTTCTATGCCGTCGTATTATTTGGCTATTGATATTGGGGCTTCGGGCGGACTTCATATGCTGGGATGGAAGTCGGACGGACAAATCAAGCTGGAGGAAATTTATCGTTTTCCGAACGCTCCTGTCCGTAATGATTATAGCCGAAACCTCCCTGATAAGAACAACCTAATGATTCCGGATGAAAAAGATCAGCTTAGCTGGGATATAGATGCCTTGTTTACGCACATCCTGCGCGGAATGGAGCTTTGTGCGCAAAAAGGGAAAATCCCGGTAAGCGTGGGAATTGATACCTGGGGAGTCGATTTTGTTTTGCTCGATGGCGGGGACCAAATGATGGGGAACGCCGTATGTTACCGTGACAAACGCGGTTCGAGAGCTATATCCGCTGTGGAAGCCGTCTGTTCGGAGCAGGAACTTTATCGGCGCACCGGAATACAAAAACAGCCTTTCAATACAATATATCAACTGGCCGCCGTGCAAAAAGAAAACCCGGAGCTATTGGAAAACGCTGAAAGCTTGATGATGATACCCGATTATTTGAATTTTTTACTCACGGGACAAAAACGGCAGGAATATACTAACGCCACCACAACAGGTCTGGTTCACGCAAAACGCAGGGAGTGGGATCGGGAACTGTTGTCCCGGTTGGAATATCCGCAAAAGCTATTCGGCAGTCTGTCTATGCCGGGTGAAACCGTAGGGACTCTGTTGCCCGAAATAAAAAACCGTGTGGGATATGATTGCAGCGTTATTCTGACTGCAACCCATGATACCGCAGGTGCGTTCCTTGCGGCGGAAACACAGACCGGCGAAATTTGTCTTTCCAGCGGAACCTGGAGTTTGCTGGGTGTTGAGCGCAAAGAGCCGGATGTCCGTGAAATATGCCGGACGGCGAACTTTACCAATGAAGGTGGTTATGGATTTCGTTATCGGTTTATAAAAAACATCATGGGTTTATGGATGCTGCAATCTATACGGCGCGAATTACCGGGGAATCCGGATTACGATACGTTGCAGGAAGAAGCGAGAAAAAACAGCTCTTTTGCATCCATAGTGGATGTAAACAACGAAATATTTTTAGCGCCTGCGGATATGACCGGAGCGGTGCGGCGTTTGTGCCGTGAAACAAATCAGCCCGTGCCTGAAAATACCGGACAGGTTCTGCAGTGCGTTTATCAAAGTTTGGCGGACAGCTATCGTGCCGCAATCGGGCAATTACAGGAATGTACGGGGGATAAATACCATACTGTTCGTATTGTGGGCGGCGGGAGCCGGGACAGCTATTTGAACGAACTGACCGCAAAGGCGACCGGATTGTATGTGCATACCGGTCATGCCGAAGCTTCGGCTTTGGGGAATTTGATGGCGCAAATGCCGTGAAAGGGGAATTAAGAGTGGGTAATTACAAAGATGCTGAATTAAAATATGCAAAACAAGGGATCGATACCGAAAACGCTTTGAAAAAATTGGGGGATAAGCCTATTTCAATTAATTGCTGGCAGGGGGATGATGTTGCCGGATTTGACAGCCCGGAAAACGATGTAGTGGACGGATTGCGGGCTACGGGAAACTATCCGGGTAAGGCACGGAATTTTGCCGAACTTACCGCAGATTTTGATAAAGCCTGCGAGCTTATACCCGGCAAAAAACGATTAAACCTCCATGCCAGCTATGCTGTGTTCGAACCCGGCGAAAGGGTCAGCCGGGACCGGATCGAATACCGGCATTTCGCACCGTGGGCCGGGTATGCGAAAAAACGGGGAATAGGGCTCGATTTTAATCCGACTTGTTTCGGACATTCAAACGTGCGGGACGGACTTACGCTATCCAGCCCCGATCAGCATATACAGCAGTTTTGGATCGGGCATTGCATTCAGAGCCGCCGGATTGCCGATGCTATCGGACGGGAGCTTTCGGATGTGGTGTTGTGTAATGTTTGGATCCCCGACGGATTCAAGGATATTCCGGCTGACAGGATCGGACCGCGCCTGCGTTTGAAGTCTGCGCTGGACAGAATATTCGAACAGCCGCTTGAAAATGTTGTTGATTGTGTGGAGAGCAAGCTGTTCGGTGTAGGGTTGGAAAGCTGCACGGTAGGTTCGCTGGAATTTTATCTGGGATACGCATCAAGAAGAAAAGGAGTGTATTGCTTGCTGGATAACGGGCATTTCCATCCTACCGAAACCGTCAGCGATAAAATATCATCTCTGCTTTGTTTTTTTGACAAACTTCCGTTGCATATTACACGCCCGGTTCGCTGGGACAGTGATCATGTTCCGTTGTTTGATGATGAAACCCGTGATATTTGCAAAGAGATCGTGCGCTGCGGCGCATTGGATAAAGCATTGATCGGACTTGACTTTTTCGACGCATCAATAAACCGTATCGCGGCATGGGTACTCGGAACACGCAGTGTACACAAGTCATTATTATACGCTTTGCTGCAACCCGACGACAAATTGGTTGAATTACAGGATGCCGGGGATTTCACACAAAAACTGGTTAGGATGGAGGAAATGAAAACCTTGCCTTTCGGAGATGTCTGGAATGAGTACTGCGCACGGAATAATGTCCCGTATGACGGTGAATGGATGAGCGAGATCGTAAAATATGAACAAAATGTTTTGAGAAAACGGGGTTGATGGTTTGAAAGCGGAAAAATCAAAAGCGGTGCAGGGATTTATAAGAATGTGCGATGACGGCTGGAATGCGGGATGGCACGAACGCAACGGAGGGAACCTTACCTATCGGATGACGGCGGAGGATGTTTCCGTTTGCCGTGACGATTTTTGTTGCGGCGGCGAATGGAAGGATATGGGGGTTACGGCGAAAAATTTGGCGGATGAATTTTTTCTGACCACGGGCAGCGGTAAATATTTCCGGAATGTTAAAGCTTCTCCGGATGAAAATATCGGCATCATTGAGATTTCCCCGAATGCCGAAAAGTATAGAATAGTGTGGGGACTGAGCGGCGGCGGTATGCCTACCAGTGAATTTCCCAGTCATTTTTTAAACCACAGTGCCCGGCTTAAAGTCACGGGAGGAAATTCACGGGTAATATACCATGCACACACTCCTGACATAATCGCACTGACATATATATTGCCGTTGACGGACAAGGCTTTTTCCCGCGTGTTGTGGCAATGCGCAACCGAATGCCCGGTGGTGTTCCCGCAGGGTGTCGGTGTAGTCGAGTGGATGGTTCCGGGCGGTGCAAATATCGCGCACGCGAGCATGAAGCTGATGGAAAAATACGAAGCCGTGGTTTGGGCGCATCACGGGCTTTTTTGTGCCGGAGCAGACTTTGACGAAACTTTCGGATTAATGCATACCATAGAAAAAGCCGCCGGTATCTATCTCAGAATTTTATCCAGCGGAAAAAACATAAAACAAACTATTACAGAGCAAAATCTTTGTGATGTTGCGGCGGCGTTCGGAGTTGAAATTAACAAGGAAAACCTAAATTAGTTATCTGTTCTGTTTTCCGCAGCCTACAAAATGCAAAAACAGCCTTAAAAAACCTTAGAAAGGGAATCGACATGGCGGTAGAATTGGGTAATGACTGGGATGAATTACTGCGGGAAGAATTTGACAAGCCGTATTATCAAAAACTGCGCCGTATTCTGGCACATGAATATAAAAAATATAAGATTTGCCCGGACATGAGCGACATATTTAATGCGTTGAAATTAACTGCATATGAAAAAACAAAGGTGGTTTTGCTGGGGCAGGATCCTTATCATGGTGAAAATCAGGCGCATGGTCTTGCTTTTTCGGTAAAGGAAGGGATACAGTTTCCGCCGTCGCTGGTAAATATTTTTAAGGAGATTCAAAACGACCTGGCCAGAAGTTTTCCGGAAACCGGCTGTCTTACGCAATGGGCGGAGCAGGGTGTACTGCTGTTGAACACAACGCTGACGGTACGCTCCGGACAGCCGAATTCGCATAAAGCCATCGGTTGGGAAATTTTTACCGATAAAGTGATATCTCTGCTGGCAGAACATAAAAAACCTTTGGTTTTTCTGCTTTGGGGAGCGCACGCGAGATCCAAGATGAAGCTGCTTGAATTTACAAACCACAAAATTTTGATTGCGCCGCACCCAAGCCCGCTGTCGGCACACCGCGGGTTTTTCGGTTGCAAACATTTCTCTGCAAGCAATTCATTTTTAGAAAATACCGGGCAAAAACCTATACAGTGGTAATACTACCGCTTGTTTTGGCGGCTAATTTAAAAATAATTACGGGGTTGATTTTTTCGATAAAATGAATTATAATCACAACGGAACAATAAATTTCAGGCATCCTTTATGAAAACCTGTTTTGCGATAAACTGCGATAAACGGAGTTTTTGAAGTTGCCTTTGGAAAGATGGTTAGGTGAATGAAAGCGATCGAACAAAAAGTGATTGATACAGTGCGTGTGGTCTGCGCTGACGGCGTGGAAAAAGCCAATTCAGGACACCCGGGAATCGCTTTGGGCGCGGCTCCCGCTTTTTATGCCCTCTGGAAGAATATGTCTCACAACCCCAAAAACCCTGCCTGGGTCAACCGTGACAGGTTTGTACTGTCCGCCGGACACGGCTCTATGCTTTTATATACTATGATGCATCTTTTCGGATACGGCTTAACCATGGACGATCTCAAAAGTTTCCGGCAGCTGGGCAGCAAAACTCCCGGACACCCTGAATACTCCTTTGTCCCCGGAATAGAAACCACAACCGGTCCTTTGGGTCAGGGAATAGCCAACGGTGTAGGTATGGCCATAGCTGAAGCCCGTTTGGCGGCGCAGTTCAACAAACCCGGTCATGAAATAGTTGATCATTTCACATATGTACTGTGCGGAGACGGCTGTATGATGGAGGGAATATCCTACGAAGCCGCATCGCTTGCGGGCACACTGAAACTGGGTAAACTTATAATTATATATGACTCTAACGATGTTTCTATTGAGGGTGATATCAGCATTGCCTTCACCGAAAATGTAGGTGACCGCTTTAAAGCCTGCGGCTGGCAGGTACTCAGGGTAGAAAACGGCAACGATATAGGAGCCGTGGAAAAAGCGCTGGAAAAAGCGAAATCGGATACTTCAGCGCCCACGATGATCGAAGTTAAAACGATTATCGGCTACGGATCGGATAAAGCGGGAAGCGAATCCTCCCACGGAGAACCCTTGGGCGGCGCAGTTCTGGCAGGTCTTAAAAAGAATCTCGGTATGCCGGAGCAGAACTTTTGTGTTGACAGTGATGTGTATGAATACATGAAAACAGTTACAGCGGATTTGGCAGAAAACGAACAGAAATGGAACGCTGTTTTAGATGAATATAAATTAAAATTTAAGGATTCCTACAATACTTTCTGTAGATGGATATCCGGAGAATTTCCCGTTGGTGAATTGGATAGTCCCGAATTTTGGGAGTTTTCGGACAAGCCGGCTGCCACCCGAAACTCTTCGGGGGAAATGATCAACCGGCTTCGCAAAATATTTCCGAACATGATAGGAGGGAGCGCCGATCTCGCTGCATCAAACCGGGCGGTAATGGAGGAAGCCGGGGTATTTTCCGCCGAAGATTATACCTGTGCGAACATTTATTTTGGCGTGCGTGAACACGTTATGGCGGCTATCGCAAACGGTATCGGTGTTCATGGCGGGTTATTGCCGTATATTGCGACTTTCTTCGTTTTTTCAGACTACCTAAAACCGGCTATGCGTATGTCCGCAATAATGAATCTTCCCGTGACCTATGTTTTCACCCACGACAGTATCGGGGTCGGGGAGGACGGATCAACCCACCAACCCATAGAACAGCTGGCGGCCATGCGGTCTATTCCGGGTTTTATTGATTTTCGTCCCGCTGATGCCCGGGAAACGGCTGCCGGATGGTATACTGCGGTCACAAACGGTAAAAACCCGGTCGGTTTGGTTCTGACCCGGCAGACTGTACCCCAATACCCTTTTTCATCGGGCAGAAAAGCCCTGCGCGGTGCGTATATAATAAAAGAGAGCAAAAAAGATATACCCGATGTAATTTTGATAGCATCGGGGAGCGAAGTTGAGCATATATGCAACGCCGTTGACATGCTGGAAAAACAGGGTATCGGTGCGCGCGCTGTCAGTATGCCGTCGATGGCATTGTTCGAAAAACAGGACGACGATTACAAGGAATCTGTTCTCCCGCGAAGCGTTACGGCGCGTGTAGCAGTGGAAGCGGCGTCGAGTTTCGGATGGCACAAGTATATCGGGTTTGACGGCGGAATTGTGTGTATGGATACTTTCGGGGTATCGGCACCGTCAGATGTGTTATTTAAACATTTCGGATTTACGTCGGAAAATGTTGCGGAAAAGGCGAAAGAAGTAATAAATAGATGAAGATTTTATTATACCCTAATCTAAAAAAACAAAACGCCGGGGATTGTGTCGTGCAAACTGCGGAAGAAATTTCACGGCTGGGAGCTTCACCTTTGCTCTCGCTCGAATATAAGGACAGGTTCAGCAATTACGGTTTTTTAAATTTCACGGATTTCGATGAGGCGCTGGCGGAATGCGATATTATAATCGCGATCGGCGGTGACGGAACTATAATTCACGCCGCTCACCATGCGATGACTGCGGATAAACCCGTGATCGGAATAAATACGGGACGTTTGGGTTTTCTTGCGGGTTTAGAACCGGCACAACCGGCACAGTCTGATTGTTTGAAAGCACTGGTGGACGGGGATTATACGGTTACCCCGCGGATGATGTTGAATTTCACGCATAACGGAAAAAGCCTTAATGCATTAAACGATATTGTAATTTCAAGAATGTCGCTTCCGAAAATTTTGGACATAACCATACATTGTGACGACAGATTGGTGGGGAACTACCGCGCCGACGGCATAATATTTTCCACACCCACCGGTTCCACCGCTTATGCGCTTTCGGCAGGCGGCCCGATTATCGACCCTTTATTGGATGTGCTGGCTATGACCCCCATTTGCCCGCATTCGCTGCTTTCGCGTTCCGTGCTTTTTCATTCTGAAAAAAAGCTGGCTGTTTCGGTGAAATGCCCGAAAGGCGGAAAAATATATGCTTCGCTGGACGGCGGAAAAAGTATCGCCGTAGAACCAGCCGAGCAAATGATAATAAAAAAATCAACACAGTCCGCAAAGTTTATTTCGCTGAGCGGTCATTGTCTTTTTGATGCGATCAACAATAAATTTCTGGTATAGGGGATTATAAATGTTAAACGCATTATTTATACAAAACCTTGCGGTAGTCGAAAAGGCGTTTATAGAATTTGAACGGGGCTTAAATGTTTTCACCGGTGAAACCGGCGCAGGAAAGTCGATAATTACCGGCGCGCTCGGTGCGATTTTGGGAAACCGTGTAAACCGTGACATAGTGCGCAGCGGAGCGAATAAAACCGTCATATCCGCTATATTTATAGCTCTGTCCGACGAAGTTTTAAGCAAAGCGGAAAGTTTCGGTGTAGAGATACCCGACGGCGAGCTGATAGTCCAGCGTGAAATATTTCCGGACGGGCGTTCTGCCGCGAGAATATGCGGATTTCCCGTGACCGCCGCCATATTAAAAGAGATCGGTGCGCTGATGATAAATGTACACGGACAGCATGATACACAGGTGCTATTGTCCCCGGACAGACATCTGGACATCCTTGACACCTACGGCGGACTTTTATCCTTACGCGAAGAATATGCGGCGGCATACAACGGTTATAAAAAAGCGGCTGCGGACCTTGAAGCAATCAACAAGGAGCAGGAAAACAAAGCTGAGCGCATGGATATGCTGCTCTTTCAAATCAACGAAATCGAAAATTCGCATTTATCGGAGGGTGAGGATGAGGAGCTGGAAACCGAAGCCCATGCTATCCGAAATGCGGCACGGATCACCGAAAACCTCGAAGAAGCCAATTTTCTGCTTTCCGGCGACGATGATTTTGACGGAGCGGTAGATAAAGTGAACAGCGCATCCCTTGCCATAACGAGAGCTCTTGAATACTACAGCGAGCTTGGTGATTTGTCAGAAAAGCTGGAGGGGTTGTCTTACGAACTTGCGGAGATCGCAGGACAGGCATCGTCTTTTGCGGATTCACTGGATTTCAACCAGGAACACATAAACGCGATCGAAGAACGTCTGGATGTGATTTTCAAATTAAAACGCAAGTATGGCGGCACTATACCTAAGATATTGGAGTTTGAGGAAAAGGCACGGGCGGAGCTGCAAAAGATAGAGATGTATGATGTGCGGCTTAACGAACTTATCACGATGCAGAAAAAGAATGAGCTGAAAATGCAGAAGCTTGCTTCCCGGCTTACCGAGGAGCGCAAGGCGGCCGGCGAAAGGTTCGCGCGGAGCGTGTGTGATGAGCTTGAGTTTTTGGATATGCCGAACGTTCGGCTGGAGGGGAAGATTTCGTCGTGTGAGCTGTATGCGAAAGGAGCCGAAAGGTTCGAATTTTTTATATCGGCGAATGTTGGGGAAAACCTAAGACCGCTGTCCAAGATAGCTTCGGGCGGCGAGCTTGCTCGGATCATGCTGGCAATAAAAAACACGATGGCGGACAAGGACGAAATACCGACCCTGATTTTTGATGAAATTGACAGCGGCGTTTCGGGACAGGCGGCGCAAAAGATTGGCATGAAGCTGAAACAGGCGGCACAAAACCGGCAGATAATTTGTGTGACGCATCTGGCACAGGTAGCCGCACAAGCGGATTGTCATTTGCTGATAAAAAAGAATATTAATCTTGACCGTACATATACTTCGGTGGAAAAGTTGGATTTCAACGGGCGCAAATATGAAATAGCCCGGATAATGTCCGCCGGGGAAATTACCGAACTTATGCTGGAAAACGCACATCAAATATTATTAAACGCAAATTAGAAATGCGGGTTGCAAAGTTTGCCTGACCGGGAATGTTTGCCGCCTGATTATCCGGAAAGCCGTTAGGAGTGTGGCGATTTTGCTGTCGAGTATACATAGCATGGGATTGGTAGGGCTTGAAGCCTACCCGGTGGGAGCGGAAGTATTTGTATCGCGCGGGATGCCGGCTTTTGACATAGTGGGACTGCCCGATGCCGCCGTAAAAGAGAGCCGCAACCGGGTTGCCGCCGTGATTAAAAATTGCGGCTTTACGTTCCCGTCCGACAAAATAACCGTCAATCTCTCACCGGCGGATAAAAAGAAATCCGGTCCGCTGTACGATCTGCCCATATTGCTCGGGATTTTGGATAATACCGGACAGCTTCCCGTAAAGGACAAGGATTCCGTGTTTATAGGAGAATTGTCGCTTGCCGGGGATGTCCGTCCGGTAAACGGCGCTCTTCCTATGACTATATCTGCAAAAAATTATGGTTACAAACGGATATATCTGCCTTTCGACAATGCCGGTGAAGGCGGAATAGTGGACGGCATTGATGTTATCGGAATTAAGCATTTTAACGATATAATAAATATTTTGCGGGGACATACAGAATATGTACCGGTAAAAACGCCTTTTGTGATAGAGCCGGATTATGAAGCGATCGGGGATTTTTCAGAAATAAAAGGACAGGAAATGGCTTTGCGCGCTATCGAAGTCGCGGCATCCGGCGGACATAATATGCTGTTCATAGGGCCGCCCGGTTCGGGCAAGAGTATGATGGCGAAACGTCTTCCTACCGTGCTGCCGCCGCTCAGTTTTGATGAAGCGATAAGCACAACCAATATATATTCGATTGCGGGCTTGCTTTCAAAAAACACCCCTTTTATAATCAACCGGCCGTTTAGAAGTCCGCACAGTTCCGTGTCTATAGCGGCGTTGGCGGGCGGCGGAACGATCCCGAAACCGGGCGAGATTTCGCTGGCGCACAACGGGGTACTGTTTTTGGATGAATTTACCGAATTCACACGGGATGCGCGGGAAGCTCTGCGGCAGCCGATCGAAGATAATATCATTACGATCCCCCGAGCCGCAGGAACATTGACCTTCCCGTGTTCTATAATGCTTGTCGCCGCTATGAACCCCTGCGCGTGCGGATATCTCAGCGATCCGAAAAGATACTGCCGGTGTTCCGATGCTCAGATTATATCCTACCTCAATAAAATATCAGGACCGCTGCTCGAAAGAATAGACATTCAGGTTGATATTCAGCCTGTGGAATACGCATCGCTTGAGGAACGAAAAGGCTCGCGAACTTCCGCCGAAATGCGTGAAAAAATCATAAAAGCACGGGAAATACAGCAAAAGCGGTTTGCGAACACGCAGATTTCTTGTAACGCGAGAATAACGCCGGGGATGATGGCTGATGTTTGCGCCATGACGGATAACGCCCGCAAGCTGATCCGGGAAGCGTTCGAACGTCTGAATATGTCGGCGCGGGCATATGACCGTGTCCTCAAGGTTTCGCGCACTATTGCAGATTTGTGCGGAGCGGATATAATAGATATACCGCATATTGCCGAATCCATACAATACCGGGGGCTTGACCGTAAATACTGGGGCGATGATTTCGTTTGAGCCTAAAACCCGGCATCCGGAAATCAGTTTGATTTTTTTTAAGGAATAATGTTAATGATTAAATCTCTGCTATCTTTATTTTTCGCTTTTTTCCGTATAGGTTTATTTACTTTCGGCGGCGGTTTTTCCATGCTCCCCATGCTGGAGCGTGAGGTTGTGGATAAGCACAAATGGACGGATAAAGAGGAATTGCTGGAATATTTCGCGCTTGGTCAGTGTGTTCCGGGCGTAATTGCCGTAAATACCGCAACCTTGGTGGGATACAAGACCCGCGGGATATTAGGTTCGCTTTTTTCCGCGCTGGGCTTGATCACACCCTCGATTATCGTTATAACGTCGATAGCCGCAGTGCTTGTGAATTTTATGCATTTTCCGGTTGTGGTTCACGCATTCACCGGAATAAAAGCGGCTGTCGGGGCACTGATGGCTTCCGCAGTCGTCGGGCTTATCCGCGGAAATGTACTCAAAAAAAACAAAAACAAGACCTCCGTTAAAAAAATACTCATTGCGAACATTCCGCCGGTTCTGCTGTGTGCGGCGGCTTTTGTGCTGGTTGTGTTCGCAGGAGTTTCTTCGGTATACATCACGGTCGGAGCGGCTGTTACCGGCATCTTTTTGTTTAGGGCAAAAACCCGGGATGAAGCGGAGGATAATGTTTGATGGATCTGCTTCTGCTGTGCTTCGAGTTTTTTAAAATCGGAATATTCGCGATTGGCGGCGGTCTTGCAACCATGCCGTTCCTAACACAGCTTGCCGAAAACTATCCCCACTGGTTCACGCTGGAAGAGCTAACCGATATGATAGCGGTAAGCGAAGCTACGCCGGGACCGATAGGCGTGAATATGGCAACCTACGCAGGCTTTAAAATCGCACATATCCCCGGCGCGTTGATCGCCACATTTTCGCTGATAATTCCGTCGTTTATTATACTGGTGTCCATCGCGCGCATATTGCGGAAATTTCGTGAAAACAAATATATTTCCGCCGGATTCGAGGGATTGAAACCGGCAGTTACCGGACTGATCGCCGCCGCCGCTTATACGGTGATCCGGTTGACGATGTTCGCGGGCGATACCGTGTTTGCGAACGATACCGTAAATTACAAATCCGTTATACTGTTCGCGGTATTGTTTACGGCTATGCAGGTTAAATGGCTCCGGAAAACGCATCCTATCATCTTTATTGCGGCGGCGGCGATTGCAGGGATTGTTTTTTCGTTTTAGGGGAGTGTTGGAAAACAAAAACCGCTAAAAATCGGGAGCAGTATTTTTTGCGGGCGGACTTTTTCAACGTCACTGTTAATCAAACCCGGGCGGCCCGCTTTAGGCTGAAAATTTTCCAAAATTTGTTTTGGTTAAAATATTAAAAAATAGTATTGACAAACGGATTCGAGTGGTATATAATTTACAATAAGGGGTCAGGTGTATCGGGTGTATCTAAAGTCTGTTCCGGGAACGATCTGCGGTGAATATCGCGGAAAACATTCGGAACAGCCGGGATATTTTATTATTTTTTAGGAGGAAACAAAATGAGAACAACCACGAAATCTCCGGGACATTGGCTTAGATCCGCGGTGTCGTTATTTATAACCGCCGCTATGGTTCTGGGTATTGTTCTGACGATTCCTTTTTCGGGACTGACAGCGTTTGCGCAGCTTCACGATTTGACAGCTCCTGATTTTAGGGAAAATCTGTGGATCGACTATGATTTCACCGAGAATATGGATGATACGGCGAATGAGATAGTCACAAACAAAGCGGATGATATTGGGGACGGGCTTACGGCTGAAAGATTTAACGCAAGCTTCAGCGCGACTCAAAACGGTATGGTGAATCCCCGTAACGTCGCATTCCAACCCAACTATGAGTCCGGCTCCGTTCACTTCGACGACGGAACTATGGAGGATAAAGACTCCATTCGTTTCCGCAACGATGACACCGACCGCGGTAACTACTGGGACGGATCCCGCCCGCACTTGTATATGAGGGGACAGACCGCGGGTGAAATGTGGGGAATTTTCGAACGTTTGGCAGATGCGTACACAATATCCATGTGGGTAAAGATGGATGATGCCAACGTACATAAGTACAGCACCTTATTCACCGCCGGCAATTTCAACGGAAATAACGAAGCGGCATTGAATGTGCACCTTTGGGCGGGAAGAATACGGGTTCGCTACAAAGAACAGGGCGGAAGCACGACCATGGTTGATACCGATGCGCGCCTGACCGGCGGCTATTGGCAGCTTATAACGGTAGCCCAGCAAGAAAATAATGTCAAAATTTACATGGACGGCACTTTGCTTCGCAGTATTAACGATGCATCTCTTGTCGGGGACGGTTTTGGTTTCGGATATGATCCGAACACCAGCGTTTCTTCGAGAGCGCTGTGGATGGATATCGGAGGAAATTCCGCCGATCTCGACGGCTCGAGATACGAATCCAGTATGGTGGGAAATATGGGTTCGTTCAGAATTTATAAAGGTCAGCTGACCGATGAAGACGTGCAGGCGCTTTACAAATATCACGCGGATAACGCGAAGGATGGCGTTCCTCTCGCAAGACGCAGCGCAAACGCTATTGACTGGGCGGAATCTGTTTTACCCAACGGCGAGGATGTCGTAGCCTCGTGGCGGGTAATAGACTATAAAGGCGAGAAGGCGTTTTCCGCCAATTATGACGAAGGCTGGGTCGCTACTGCATCCGATGCTGAAGTTAGACGCAAGAATTATCAGGGAGATCAGACTGACGGAAGAATCACGACAGCCATGCATCTGACCGCTGAACATAGAAGCAAAGTCGCCGAGGTTATCGCCGATACAGGTGCTAATACGCCGCTGTATATCAAGTATATGTTCAAAACGGAAGGACGCCTGCGCAGAAGTGATATAACGATGGACAACGGTGAATTCGGCGCAGGATTCATGCACAATTACGGAGGAGTCGCAGGAGCAACCGGCTCTCCCAACGATTTCCGTTTCGGACCGAAAATGATGCAACGGGCTCTGATTCCGGATTACGGCACAAACGAAGGTGCGGGTAATCTCTCAGATCCTAACGTAAGCCGTCAAGCTGATATATTGACAAATCCGAGATTGCACCGGGGAACTACTTCGGGCATAGGAAGCACACCGAGAAAAGAAGGAAGACGGATCAATTCCGCTTGGGACTGGGCACTTTATGACGGCAAATGGATTTCCAGCACCAGCACCGGAAACTGGGGAAATCCGGCGGCTTCGGCGGGCTTGACGGCTGGCGGGCTCAATCTGGA
>Ga0099364_10000114_pt1 | contig 71076 bp, 75 predicted proteins | sample TergutTh196P3_FD_73070 | JGI IMG/M metagenome (GOLD analysis project Ga0099364, IMG submission 73070) | Microcerotermes parvus P3 segment gut microbial communities from Pointe-Noire, Republic of the Congo - Th196 P3 | ecosystem: Host-associated > Arthropoda: Insects > Digestive system > Gut ...
CCCCGTACGCCTTAAGCAGACTGCGTCGCTCAACGCTCATGGGTTCGGGCATGGTCAGGATAAGGCGGTATTTTTTTGAAGCAGCTATCGCTGCAAGCCCAATTCCCGTATTCCCGCTGGTCGGTTCGATTATGACTGTGTCTTGTTTTAGCAAACCCTTTTCCTCGGCATCCTCAATCATCGCTTTGGCAATCCTGTCTTTAATGCTTCCAGCAGGGTTGAAGTATTCCAGCTTGGCTATAAGCTTTGAGGAAAGATTATACGAAGTAGCTATATTAGATAGTTCCAGCAAAGGCGTGTTCCCAATCAAACCGACTAGATTTTTATGTATGCTCATAATTACTTTCTCTTTTCAATTAAAAATAATGTCGATTCATTCGCCACTACTGCTACATCGAAAATCGCATCCGATGATTGGCAATGGGTCAATCCCTTTCTTATCAAAGTAATCCTGTATCGCTGCTTTAATGCCCTGTTCAGCAAGCACGGAACAGTGCAGTTTTTCTGCTGGTAAACCATCCAAGGCATCCGCAACAGCCTTATTAGTAATGCTCAACGCTTCCTGAATGGATTTGCCCTTGACTAGCTCTGTAGCCATTGAGGAAGTTGCCACGGCAGCGCCGCAACCAAAGGTTTTGAACCGAATATCGCTTATGAAATCATCTTCGATTTTCACATATATTCTCATGATGTCGCCGCATTTAGAGTTTCCGACTTCACCAATGCCGTTGGCGTCACCAAGCTCGCCAACATTGCGGGGGTTGGTAAAATGCTCCATGACTTTTTCTGAATACATAAACATACTCCTTTGTTATATTAGTGAGCGGATGTATTTGCATAATTAGTGTGCAGGATTTATTGCCACAGCGGAGACATATCCCGTAGCTTTTCGATAATTCCCGGCAGTTTTTCAAGTACATAATCTATCTCATCATTCGTGTTGTCCTCTCCGAGAGACAGCCTTAGTGAGCCATGAGCAATTTCATGGGGCAAACCTATAGCCATCAAAACATGGGAAGGTTCTAGCGATCCAGAGGAACAAGCCGAACCCGATGAAGCGCAGATGCCGCATTGGTCGAGCAATAGCAGTATGGATTCCCCTTCAATTCCTTCAAAAACAAAAGAAGCAATTCCCGGCAACCTGTTTACCGGATCTCCTGTTAATTTTGTACGAGGAATTGTGAGCAACTCCTTTATCAGCCTATCTCTCATTTGCTCAACTGAGCGCAAAGGCAGCCGCAAAAGCTTGTCATCAAGGGCGGCGGCAACGGATACGATGCCAGCGACGTTCTCTGTTCCGCTTCTGCCACCTCGCTCTTGACCTCCTCCATGCAATAGCGGGGGCATATGCAAATCCTTTTTCGCATATAATACTCCAACACCCTTAGCTCCTCCCAACTTATGGCCGGAAAAAGATAACAAGTCAATGCTCATTTCCCTTACATTGATTGGGATTTGCCCGACAGCTTGCACTGCATCGCTGTGGAACAATACACCATTTTCTCGGGCAATTTTGCCTATTTCCGATATTGGAAGAATTGTCCCAATCTCGTTGTTAGCAGCCATGACTGTGATAAGTATTGTATCGTTGCGGATTGAGCTTCGCAGTTCGTCCAATGATATCTGCCCATGCTCATCTACACTGAGATGCGTAAGCTCATAACCTTCCGTTTCGAGATACTTTAAAGTGTTCAGCACTGCAGGATGTTCTATCGCCGATGTGATGATGTGCCTGCCTTTGCTTTTTTTCATTTCAGCCACAGACTTAATCGCCCAATTATCTGATTCTGTGCCTCCACCGACAAAATATATTTCCTCCGGCATAGCGCCGATTGCATCCGCTATTCTACTTCGTGCATTTTCTATTGCATTTTTTGCATCCCTGCCAATTGAATAAATGGATGATGGGTTGCCATATCCATCCCCCAGAAAGGGGAGCATTGCATCAAATGCCGGTTTTGATAGCTTCGTTGTTGCAGCATTATCGAAATAAATCAGTTTGTTCATTCTCTACCTCTTATTCCTATATGAAAAGTATGATTTAATATAAACCAATACAATATGAATGTCAATAAGTTTTTTACTAATATATTTCTGCTAATTATTCACGATTGTTCTAAAAAATCACTCAGTGTCACAGAATCAACGTAATTATCTATGACTTCATAAAGACCTGTCCAAAAATCAAGAGTCTTGCATTGCTCGCTACGCTGACAATAATTCTTCTCACTATCCAAACAGGCAACAGGAGCGAGATTTCCTTCAATCGCTCGTAGGATTCCGCCAATTGTATACTGGTCGGGGGTTTTTGTCAGCATATATCCACCGCCATAACCACGCTCACCACGTAACATTCCTGCTCTAGTGAGGCTTTGCACTATTTGTTCCAAATATTTAATAGATATTCCTTGCCGCTCAGATATTTCTTTTATTGTCACTCGTTCTTTTGTGTCATTTTCGGCAATATCAATCATCATCCGCAGTGCGTATCTCCCTTTGGTTGATATTTTCACAATGCACCTCCCTAATTCTTTTATCAGTTCCTCGTGAATACTCATTTCTATTTCTGGTTACTCAAACGCTATGTAAAGTCTTTATTATCGTCCACACATATAATTCATATCTGATTAGTATGGAATAATACCATCTGTTTCTATCTTTGTCAAGCATTTTTGGCAAAATTAGTATAGATTAGTGGATTTATTCATCTTTTTATGCTATTATATCAATGTTGCATTTTTTTAGAATGCGGGGACGGTACTTTTGTTCATTTTTGAACAAAAGAACTGTCCCCGCGATCATCCCCGCGTTCATTCCAGCAAAAATAATAACTCCCATGTAAAAACCAATGGTTTTTTTACTTTTTCCATGATATAATTTATCTACACGATATGAGCAAAAAGCTCTAATACTAGTGGAGGGTGAGCCGTGAAAAAGCAGATATTTATCGGTTCGGAGTCCTTTGAGGAATTAATCGAGGGCGATTATTTCTATATCGACAAGACGCTTTTTATTAAGGAATTATTCGATAATAAGGGTAAAGTCACCCTTATTACAAGACCTAGGCGCTTTGGGAAAACATTGAATATGAGTATGCTGAGGAGTTTTTTTGACATCCATAAAGACAGCTATACCCTGTTCGATGGACTAGCGATATCACAATACACCAATATTATCGAAAATCATCAGAATAAGTATCCTGTGATTTCGCTGACTTTAAAGAATGTGGAACTGGGTACATATGATACTGCGATTGAGAGAATGAAAACTCTTGTTTCCGCAGCTTATCAAGAACTCCTTTATTTACATGAAAGCGAAAAGTTAAACGAACGCCAAAAGGAGCTATTTTACTCCTACTATATGAGAAGATCCACAGCAGAAGAGTTGCAGTCTTCATTATTTTTTTTAACCGAATGTCTATCTAAGCACCATGATAAACGCGTAATTATTCTCCTAGACGAATATGATACGCCTATAGACAGCGCAGAGCGTCATGGATATTACCAGCAAATGATTGAATTCATGAGGGGTTTTTTGGGTAGTGTGTTCAAGACCAACGATTATTTGGAATTCGGTGTGCTAACAGGAGTTCAACGGATTTCCAAAGAGGGCTTGTTCAGCAGCTTTAATAACCCAATGGTTTCTGGCGTACTTGACAAAGAATTTGCAACAAGCTTCGGATTTACAGACGATGAAGTAAAAGCCGCTTTTGATATATTTGGTGTTAGCGACAGATACAGCGAAGTAAAAAACTGGTATGATGGATACAGAATCGGCGGACATGATATGTATAACCCCTGGAGTATAACAAGGTTCCTCCAAAGACAAGAAATTGAAAACTACTGGGTTAATACTGGATCTGTCCAAGTATTAAAGGATGTATTCCACATGGGAGACGACAGGTTGAGAAACGACTTGGCGGGTCTGCTCACTGGTACTCCAATTACCATGTCCCTTGCTGATCAGATAACATACCCCATTAAGTACGCCAGTACAAACACTTTCTGGACACTCCTACTCCATGCTGGATATCTAAAACCGTGCAACGGTGCCAAAGGGAGCTGGTTCGCAGCGGAACTGGTGAATATGGAGGTCAAGGACACCTTTACCCGATATGCTGCCGAGTGGTTGATGGAGGAACGTGTTACCGTATATGACTCCATTCGGGAGTTTGTGGCGTATCTTTTAAACGGTAATCTGGAAGGGATAGAAAGCGCGTTAAATGATGATATACTAAACAACCCCAGCAGCTTCGATCTTATACAAGAAAATAGTTACCATATGTTCATTTATGGTATGCTCCTATCTCTTTCGGGCAACTACACCGTACATTCCAACCATGAATCAGGTAAAGGCAGGTCAGATTGTATGATTAAACCTACTGATAAAAATGCAGCTGCCGTGGTGTTGGAATTTAAACATATAAAGGAAGACTCGCTTGACCTAAAGGCTGAAGCGCAAAAGGGTATGGAGCAAATAAACGAAATGGAATATATCAGCAGCCTACAGCAAGATGGGTATACCCGAATCTTTAAGTATGCCATCGCCTTTCGCAAGAAAACCTGCGAAGTAGTCATGGAACACGAGAGTTAATGAAGGAGTAATTAAGTATTATTAATGTAGATTAGTGGATTTATTCATCTTTTTATGCTATTATATCAATGTTGCACTTTGTTATGGATTTATGCAACTAGTTTTATGTGTAAATAGCATTGTATTTCAAATACCCAATTGCAAAAGAATATAAATGGAGTGTTTTCGATGAAAAAACTGCTTGCATTTTTGCTAGCTATTGTATTAACCCTAGCTATTGGTGGTTGCATACCTACTGGTAATGCTGATGTTTCAGATGAACCCTCACCAGAGTCAATTGACTGGGAGTTTTATACACAAAGAGCCGAAACATTCATCACTGCCATAGCAAGTGATGATATTGAAACGGCTTTTAACCTACTCGAAGCCATAATGAAGCAGCATTTTCCCAGTTCATCATTGAAAACTGACCTTTGGGATTTGATAATCGGACAAGTTGGAGACTTTATAGCAATTTATGATATAAGCACAGAGTATAGTGCCGGATACTATATGTGTAGAGTAACTACCTATCATGAAAATATCGGTGTGATTTTCCGCCTAGTTTTCACCGAAGATGGTTTAATTACTGGACTATTTATAGATGATTATCCTATACTATCCGATGCTCCTCCTTTAAGCGAAAAGCCAACAGATTTTTCATTACAAAATAACGAACTAAAGGAAATTACCCAAAGGGAAGGCTTCACCGATTACCCTGTCGTAATTGGTGAGGAAAGCGATTATCCCCTCCATGGAATTTTATCAATTCCTGATGGATATGATGAAATGTTACCAGCTGTTGTCTTGGTTCACGGTTCCGGCGCCCACGATATGGACTCTACTATATATGAAAATAAACCTTTTAAAGATATTGCCGACTATTTGGCAGCCAATGGCATAGCAGTAATACGTTATAATAAAAGAAACTATGCTTACGAAGACCAAATGGCCGAGGTTATCAGCGGCGAATATACTGTATATCATGAAACCGTAGAAGATGCCATTTTAGCCAGCAATTTGTTGAAAGCTCACCCTTTAATCGATGAAAACCGAGTCTATATCATAGGTTTGAGCATGGGCGCCTACCTTGCTCCAAGGATTCATTCAGATGGCGGTGATTTCGCTGGTTTGATACTCCTTGCAGGATCGCCCTATTCAATCCATGATGCAATGCGAAATCAACAAATTTTACTTTTTGAAACAATTATGGAAGATGGCGAAGAAAAAGATGCTATTCTTGCACAATTGACAAAGGAAGCCTATGATGCTGCAGTCGCAGAACTATATGAACTCCCTGATGAAATAGCAAAACAAACATCAATCGATGGGGGAGCTTGGACGGTTTATTTCTTTAAAGAATGGGATGCGATACCCACCTCAGAGTATGTTGAAAACATCACCGTTCCTTTCCTCATTATGCAAGGCTCAGAGGATTTCCAAGTACTTGCCGATATTAACTATGTGGCATGGCAGGAGCTACTGGCTGGGCGAGACAATGTTACTTTTAAACTCTACGAAGGTTTAAACCATCTGTTCATGCAATCCCAGGGGAAAAACATCACGGAAATCGAAGAAGAATACTCTGTACCAGCCAATGTGAACACCCAGGTTTTGGAAGATATTACCCAGTGGATTTATTCTAATTAAATGCTGTAAATAATATGGAGTCTATATATTGAAAAAGAAATTTCAATGGGACATAACTTATCTGCAATGGGGTATAACAGCCCTTGGAGTCATTACCTGCGCCGTTGTGGTGTATTTCGTTTTTGATAGATGGTCCTCGACAGCACAAACTTTCTATAAAATAGCAGATGCCTTTTCTCCAGTGATATATGGGCTTCTCTTTGCGTATCTTCTTGGTAAAATCAAAGTTTTTTTGGAAGTAAAATTCGTTTACCCCATGGTCAACCGCATATTCAAAAAAGCGCAAATTATGAGAAAAAGGCATATCGCTCGCTATATAAGTATAATAATAACTATAACCCTGACATTTTTTTGTGTAATCGGCGGAATCCTTCTCGTGTTGCCACAACTGGTCAATAGCCTTCAGCTTCTCGTGGATTCCATGCCCGAGTACTCGAAAATGATAGCTGATTGGATTTCGAGTATGTTTACCGATAACGTCGTTATGCACGATACAATGGTAATAATCGCCGACAATATCATTGGGCGATTCACCAATTGGATTGAAGTTTCTTTGTTGTCGCCTGCAGAAAGTATTGCAGCAAATATAATCGACGGTGCTGTCGCCCTTATGAGGTTGGCAACAAACATAGCCGTCGGTTTCGTCATATCCCTTTATACAATGTATAACAACGAAAGATTCACAGCTCAGGTTAAAAAGACGATATACGGCTTATTTGACACCGACCCAGCAAATAGAATCATCAGAAACATAACCCGCCTAGACGAAAAATTCGGTAGTTTCATTACCGCTCGTCTCATTGATGCAGTGGTAATTGGAGTATTGGCTTATATATTCAACATTGTCGCCGGTATGCCCTATCCCCTGCTTATTGCAGTTATCATTGGAATCACAAATATAATTCCTTTCTTTGGTCCTTTCATTGGAGGAGTTCCCAGCGCAGCACTCATTTTACTAATAGACCCGGTGAAAGCAATAATTTTCGGTCTTTTCATCGTAATACTTCAAATGCTGGACGGCAATGTTATATATCCGAAAATCCAAGGCAGCTCATTTGGTCTATCTGGTTTTTGGATAGTCTCCGCTCTCATGGTGGGTGGTGGATTGTTTGGCTTCCCTGGCATATTGCTTTCTGTTCCTGTTGTTGCCTTTGTATATACTGTTTTCAAGGAAATGGTTCAAAATCGTCTTCGTGACCGAAGCCTTCCCACCGAAACAGAGGACTATATGATATACAGAACAACGGAAAGCACGATAAACAACAGCCATTTGTACTGAGCTCCGATTATTTAAAGCTGTAACAATAAAACACCTTCCGTTTCGATGGAAGGTGTTTTTTGTTTATTGACCTGATAAAGATACCAGTTTCCGCAATCTATGATTCACAGCGGATTTTGATAAAGGTGGGTTAAAGAGTTCTGCCAGTTCCTTTATACTCAACTCAGGATTTTCCAGTCGTAATTGCGCTGTTTCTTTTAGCTTGTCGTTGAGTTGGTCATAATTCCCTGAGTTTTCGATTTTCATTATTGCATCTATTTGCGCAGCTGCAGCATCGACGATTTTCGTAACATTCGCTGTGTCGCAATTGACCTTTCTTTGCACCGCATTACGCATATCTTTTTCGATTTTCGTTGACATAAGCTTCATGGCATGGATTGGTGCTCCAATGAGAGTTAAAAAGTCTTCGATGACTGAACTTTGTTTAAAATATAGTATATGATTCCCACTTCTGGCGGTTTCTTTGGGATAAAAACCCATTTCCAATAGCAAAGAATAAACTCCGCGACTGACACTGGAGTGACTGGTTGCCAGCTCCAGATGATAACTTTTTGTCGGGTCTGTAATGGCTCCACCTGCGAAAAATACACCTCTTAAGAAGCTCTTTTTGCAGCATTCTTCCTCAAGTACGCTCAGATTCACATGATGAGCAAGGAGGTTTTCCGGAGAATAGCCATATGTCTCGTATATCCTCTTTAGTTTCGCTTGATCGCTGACAATAAAGGTTCTCTTCCCTGTTTTGTCGGAATCGGGTAATATATCAAAATTAATGGAAAAAGCCTTATAAAACTGTTTCTCAAGTCGTAAAGCTAGCATTTGATTTCCCGTGATAATTCTAATTTCACGAGATGAAAAAGTATTGCAATAGAGCAACACCCCATAACACTCAGAAATGGCGCAACACTTACCCTCATCTTCAATTTTACACAACTCAACCTTAGAATCATACGAAAAAGACATCCTAGCTTCTCACTCCAAATTCCTAATTCCTAGTTGCTCATTCTTTCTCAATATCCCTATGGATACAGTCCACCTGGTATCCTTTGTCGGTTAGGAATCCAGCTAGTTCCTGGGCTATGGCTGGGGATCTATGTCTTCCTCCTGTACAGCCTATGCATATCACTAGATAGCGTTTACCTTCTTCGATATAGTTGGGTAATAGAAACTCAATCATATCGCAGAGCATCACAAAAAAGCCTTGGCTAGATTCCAAGCTAAATACATAGTCCCTCACTGGATCATCCAAGCCCGATTTATCTCGCAATTCCAAGTCATAATATGGGTTTGGCATAAATCTAACATCGAATAGCATATCTGCTTCAATTGGCAGTCCATGTTTAAATCCAAAGGATTTAATGGTTACGCTGAGTGCTTTTTGCTCGTTGCCTTCCATGAATTGTTTTATAAGCCGCAGTTGTAGATTGTTGCGGGTTAGCGTTGTTGTATCGATTATTTCATGGGCTTGCTCCCTTAAGGGCATGAGCATTTCGATTTCTGATTTTACTGTTTCTTCAAGACTTCGCCCTGCCAGATTGATGGGATGTCTTCTGCGGGTTTCCTTGTATCTTCTTACTATGGTTTCCACTTCAGCTTCGATGAACAATATTTGATATGCACAACCCAAATCACGAATTTCAGACAGTACTCCAAAAAGCTCATTTACACTTTCCAAAGCTCTAACATCGGTTACCAGAGCTACTCGTTCATATTTTCCATGTGCCGCCATGCAAAGCTCAACCAACTTAGGCATCATCGAAACTGGCATATTGTCGACGCAATAAAAATCCAAATCCTCCAAGATACCAGCAACGCTGCTTTTTCCAGCACCAGACAAACCTGTTATGACTATTAGTTCCATTTTGTACCTCCACTATTTCATCACACTATATTCCTTCGATAATTTTGTACTCCAAATCAAGCTCTACGCCAAACTTTGAAAATACAACTTCCTTTACATGGGAGATTATACCCAACACATCTGAAAACGTGCCTCCATTGTGATTGACAATAAAACCCGAATGTTTTAATGATACCTGAGCTCCGCCGATTGTAAATCCTTTTAATCCTGCTTTATCAATCATTTGGGCTGCATATCCGTCCTTTGGGCGTTTGAAAGTACTTCCAGCACTGGGCATATCAAGGGGTTGGCTCTCACTGCGTAGAGCTTGAAGCTCGTCCATTTTCGCTTTTATATCGGCTTTATCACCAAGTTCCAAACCTATGACAGACGATATGATAATATCATCGTTATCGGAAAATCGACTGTGCCTATATGAAAACTGGTGTTCATTTCCAACTATGTCGATTAATTTTAGAGATGGGGTATGTGTTAAGGCTTTTGTCGATAACACAACATCCTTCATTTCCATGCCATATGCTCCTGCATTCATGACAATAGCTCCTCCGAGGGAACCGGGTATGCCATGGGCAAATTCAAAACCGCTTAAATTGTTTTCCAATGCAAATACAGCGAGTTTAGCAAGGGATATCCCAGCTTGTGCAGATATTTTTCCATCTTCAATTAGCTGGAGTTTATTCATTTTTGTTGTTTTTACAACAATTATATCAAGAGCTTTTCTATCATCAACAAGTAGGTTGGTTCCGTTTCCAATTATCATGATTGGACTATCGTGATTGGCAAGAGCTTCACAGAGAAGGGAAAGCTCCTCGATGCTCGCGGGTAAAAACATTGCTGCCACAGCACCGCCGATTCTCAATGAAGTATGATTTCTCATCAATTCGCCGATTCTGCATTCAATATGCGGATATTCATTTTTAATAGCTTCTATAGCCGTTTGAACACTTACCATCACAATTCATTCCGTGTCAAATTCAAAATTGTTATTAATTTGCTTTGTCAGTTCCATTGCAGAATTATATCCCATGAGCTTTTGCCTTTGGTTCATTGCAGCTACTTCCAATATGACAGCTAGATTTCGCCCTGGTTTTACCGGAATAGTCACAATGGGAACATCCACACCTAATATGTTGGTGGTCTCTTCATCCAAGCCCAAACGGTCATATACTGCTCCATCTTCCCAAGGTACTATGTCTACTACCAGATGAATATTTTGTGCTGCTTTGATAGCTCCCACACCAAAGATTTGGCTCACATCCACAACTCCTATTCCCCGTAGTTCCACATAATGGCGAATAAGCTCTGGAGCTGTTCCCTCTATCACATTTTTGTCAATTGCTTTTATTTCTACAGCATCATCAGCAATGAGACGATGTCCACGTTTTAGTAGCTCGATTGCTGCTTCGCTTTTACCAATCCCACTTTCGCCGGTGAGAAGCAAGCCGATTCCATATACCTCCACCAACACTCCATGCATAGTGATGCTTGGTGCCACTGCTCTTTTTACGATGCGTATAACATCCCACATAATGTCCGTTGTATGCACATTTTTTTGAAGTATTGTCACATCATGCACCTTTGCGACAGATATTAAATCTTCTTTCGCTTCCGCACCATGACACATGATGAGAGCAGGGGATTTATATTTAAGCAGCGCATCCCATTTCTCGCTTCGTTCCTCTTGGGTCAGTTTTTCCATATAGGCAGCTTCCATTCGCCCAATGAGCTGGACTCGCCTTGGCTCAAAATGCTCATAAAACCCAGCCAGTTGCAAGCCTGGCCGATGCACATCCCCAGTTAGTATTGTGACCTCTTCAAAGTCCTTAGACTTATACACAATTTCAGCTTCCAATTCCTCCGCCAAGCGAGAAAGCTTATAACTCCGCTCCATAGGAAAGATCCTTTCAATTAATCGTTCATTGGAACAAGTTTATACAAAACCTACGCTATTTGCAAGCTATTTATGTAATGTTCTCGTTTCGTTTGTGTAAACTATCGAGACTTTTGACTGGTATGTGCTTGTCTTTTGTGATATTATGGCAAGTGAGGTGATGTATGTGCTTCGCTTTCAATATTTATATAAAGATGAAGTAACCGCTGATGTGGAAATCGATTATAGTAATCGTAAAATAATATATCAGCCATATTCAGACAATATTTATATCTTACCATTTGGTACTAAAAGGCAACCCAATATGCTGGATTTGAATCGATTTTTTGAATCTCGTTGCTTTCCAAAGGAACGTAGCAATTCTAAGCAGCTATTGCAGGACTTAGGGGTTGATACCTATGACCCTCTGGTAATCGTAAAAATAACCCATGGAAGACAGCTTGAAGATTATTGCTGGATACGTTTTGAAGGCGAGGACCTGGAATATGAAAGAGATATTAAACTCCGAGATTAGTATATCTCGTGACGACCGCATCACCACTTCTCCAGCCAGTAAAGGCAATCAAATTAAGTGGAGAACAAAGGATGGATTGTGGCTAAAAGCAGACGATATGGGATATGAAGGTCTAGCTGAGGCTGTCGCAGCAAGGCTTTTGGAATTGTCCAATATTGAGAGCTTTGCTATGTACGATACATGCATAATTAATGAAGATGATGTGGAGTATAGAGGCTGTGTGTCTAAGGATTTTTTAGCAAAAGGTGAGCAGCTTCTAACAATTTACCGTTTATATGAAACCCGTGGCTTTGACCCCAATGCCGAATTCGTAGGAAAAAGTGCAGTACAAAGGCTGGAAAGTTTAATTGATTCTGTTATCGAATGGACTTCTTTGCAAGATTTTGGAACTTGGCTCGGTAGGCTGTTGGAATTTGATGCTTTTATATTAAATGAAGATAGACATCTGCAAAATATCGCAGTTATCCTCACCGAAGATTGGAGTTTTAAACTAATGCCTGTTTTCGACAATGGTGCTGCTTTTCTTTCGGATACAAAAAGAGACTATCCCTTTAATTCATCTGTTTCTAGGCTCATCACCAAAGTAAGGAGTAAGCCCATAGTAGTTCATTTCGACAAGCAACTGGATGCAGTACGAGATGTGGTGGGTTTAAGTTTGAAATTTAATGGAAGTATTGAAGAAAACATGCTCCAAAGCGAGCTTTATACCAGCGAAGAAAATAACCGTATTTCTCGCATAATCAATACACAAAAAAGACGCTATCCCCATATGTTTTAATGAGCTAAGTTTTCATGCAATATAGCGAGTTAATATCATGTGTGGTTCGTAAAAAATAACATTAGATAAAAAATATATCTTGCATATTGCTTTTGCTTCTGTTATGATTAGGAGCAATGTTTTCGCAACTAACCCAGACAAGGAGGTGCGGTAAATGGCTAAGTGTTCAATATGCGACAAGGGTGTATCTTTTGGCATAAAAGTCAGCCACTCCCACAGGCGTAGTAATCGTATGTGGAAACCGAATATAAGGCGTGTTCGGGCAGTGGTAAACGGCGCGACGAAGCGAATCTATGTTTGCACTCGCTGCCTACGCAGCGGAAAAGTTACCAGAGCGGTAAAAACACCCACTGCCCAAAGTACCGAATAACTGTGAATACCGCAGGAAAATACTAAAAATATGTCGGTCGTCGGAATCTATTTCCGCCGACCGTCGTTGCTATATTATCATTTTGGAGGCTAATCATATGAAATTCGGAATTATTGGATTCGGTAACCTTGGTCATGCATTGGCAGCAGGTTTAATGAAATCAAGCAGCGCAGGAGCAGGTGATATATATGTTTGCGACAACTCAGAGCAAGCACGAGATGATTCAAAGGGAGAACCATATTTTGCGCTCCCATCCGATGACCAAAACTTCGTTGTAGCAAATGCTGATTACATTTTTCTCACTATAAAATCAAATGTATTTGAGCAAATAGCACCCACCATTGATAAGGGTTTACTAAAGGACAAAACAATCATAAGCTTCATGGCTGGTGTAGATTTCGACAAACTCCACTCATTTCTAGGCGATTGCTCCATTGTGAGAGCCATGCCATCATTGGCAATCGCCGCCTGCGAAGGGGTAATTGGTTATACAGCATGTTCCGATGATTTGGCTACTGTATTTCATAAGCTTGGATATGCTTTTGAAACAGCTCCAGAGAACATAGAAAAAGTAATGGCATTCGCATCTTGCGGATTGGGCTTTGCAGCTTATCTAATCGATGCCTTCGCTTCTGCTGGTATCGAAATGGGTTTTTCAACTGAAGTATCAACACAAATTGCAACATTGACATTTAAAAACGCCGTTGATAGGGGCCATTTCGCCGAAACTGTAAAAGCAGTAGCAACACCAGGTGGAGCCACCGAGCAGGGTGTTTTGCACCTTAGCGGAAACGGTGTTCCCGAAATGATAAAACAAGCTGTACAAAAAGCATATGAAAGAATGGCTTAGAAAGCAAGTCGCAGCGAGACGTGGGAATCGTCTCTGCATCTTAAAAGACCTTCCAGCTTTTTAAATGACTACCCCCGCATCTTGAAAAAACAACGTAACAGGGAGACAAGCAGATGGAATTTGGCAAAGTACCAAAGTTGGAATTAGACCAGCGTATGGAGCAGTTTTTAGCGGAAATGTGCATTTCCCACGATAATTGGGAAGTTGCTGCCATAACTGGAGCTGCTGGAATGTTCTATTTAACAGGCACAATTTGTGATGGTGTACTCCTGATTCGCCGAGGAATAGAAGCTACACTTTGGGTTCGCCGCAGTTATGAGCGTTCCATCATGGAATCTGAGTTTTCCGACATCAGGCAAATGAACAGCTTTCGAAATGTGGCAGAGGCTGTTGGAGCATTGGACTCTGATGTATATCTCGACACAGCTCACGCAAGTCTAGAGTGGTATTCCATGCTCACGAAATATCTACCCTTTAAGCAAGCTCATTCCCTTGACAAAACACTACTAAATGTGCGAGCTGTCAAAAGCGAATATGAACTTGAACGCATGAGACTTGCTGGAGATAAAATTAACCAAATGCTTACACAGGAGCTTCCGTCATTAATAAGCGATAATATTTCTGAAGCAGTCCTTGGTGCTCACTTATTGGCAAAATTCATCGAAAACGATCATCATGGTATTAGCCGCTCAAATATGCGAAATGCTTCCGAGCTACTGGGACATATCGCTTTTGGAGATGGTGTATTATACCCTGGTGTTTTCAACGGTGCTTCCGGTATTGCTGGTCTTTATCCCGCCGCTCCAGCCTTGGGTCGCCGAGATAGATTTTTGTGCTCGGGTGATTTAATATACATTGATGTTTGCTTTGGCATCGATGGATATCATGTGGATAAGACGATGGTTTATAGCTATCTCTTAAGCCAAACAGATGAAATCCGATCTGCTCACAAGCTCTGCCTGGATTTGGAACTTCATGCAGCATCATTGCTACGACCTGGTGCTTTGCCATCGATGATATATGAGGAAATTTATGGTATGGTGTCAGCCGAACACATAAAAGGGTTCATGGGAACTCCTGGTAGAACCGTTCCCTTTTTAGGTCACAGCATAGGTCTAAGCATCGATGAAACCCCTGTATTAGCAATGGGTTTCGACTCACCATTGGAAAAAAACATGACCATCGCCATTGAGCCAAAAATAGGCATCGAGGGTATTGGCATGGTTGGCAGTGAAAACACATATTTAGTGACAGAAAACGGCGGAGTAAGCCTAACAGGAACTCCAAAAGAGATTCTTGTATTAGCATGATAGCAGGACAATTTCAATGCTTAATTACTCAGAAAGGATATTTCAATGAATAATGAATATACTTCTTTAAAAGAATATATCGATAACGCTAACAACATTGTATTTTTCGGTGGAGCTGGTGTCTCAACCGAAAGCGGAATTCCTGATTTTCGCAGTACTGACGGACTATATTCCATGAAGTTTAAATACCCTCCTGAAACAATGGTTTCCCACAGCTTTTTTATAACACATCCACAGGAGTTTTATGAATTTTACAAAGAAAAGCTTATCTACCCCGATGCTCTACCCAACAAAGCGCATATTGCCCTAGCAGAGCTGGAAAAGCAAGGCAAACTTCGTGCCATCATCACCCAGAATGTGGACAATCTTCATCAAATGGCAGGAAGCATCAATGTGCTTGAACTCCACGGTTCTGGGATGCGATACTATTGCATGGAATGTGGCGAAAATTACGGTTTAGATGCGATAATGGAAGCACAAGACATCCCCTATTGCACCTGTGGAGGCATTATCAGACCTGATGTTGTATTATATGAAGAGTCCTTAGACCAAAGCATTCTCGAAAAATCCGTCTCCGCAATAGCGGAAGCTGATGTGCTCATAGTTGGCGGAACATCACTGAACGTCTATCCTGCTGCTGGTTTACTTCGTTATTATAATGGCGATAAGCTTGTGCTGATAAATAAAACAGAAACATCCTACGACAACCACGCCAGCATCATAATCCGCAACCCCATCGGCGAAGCACTAGGAACAATCGTATTAGGAGAATAGCACGTCGTAATACAGTATAATAATCAAAGCTGCCGCAGCTTCCATACTGCGACAGCTTTATTTTATTCATCAGCTTTGCAAAGTTTGCTTTCCATTTGAAATGAACGTCTAATGTTAATTGCACAAAGAATAACAATTCCATCTAATATGCTTTTTTTGAAATATGAAAAGGTACTATTTAAGTTCCAGACGTTCTTTCAGTCGTTCTTGAAGTTCGTAGGAAAAATTTATACCAGCTGCTTCAGCTTTTCGTTTTAAATATCGAGGAAGCGTAACATTGGTACGTTCAGCGGTCATATCAACGGATTGGCGATAATTCTCAAAATCAATATCAACATATGTGATAATATCTCCATCACTTGGATTTATTTCTACAGATGAAGGTTCAGGTACATATCGACCCGCATCTTGTTCGCAAACTACCCACGCCCCTAGAGCTTCGCGAGCCATATATATAGATTCTGCAATATCGCTCCCTTGAGTATTACGATCGATGTCTGGTATAGTTACAAAATAGCCATATTCATCAGGTGTCAATATAATTGGATAAGCTTTTATTATCTTGATTCCTCCGTATTGATGCAAACTACAGATTATTTACTTGAGATTATTTCTAGAAATTATTGCTTTCGCTACTTCCATATTGCAACAGCTTATTTGCTTCTATTCATTAATATATCGGACTCGTATTTCATCAGGCAAATAATTAGCTAGTTCCTCGACTAGCTCGTGTACTTTCGTTGCTGGAACTGATAATGAATCTGTATAACCTATACAAAGATTGATTCTTTCCTTCGCCCAATTGATTGCTTGTTTTGGATTTCCTTGAAAAGTTAATATTTTAAATAGTTCTGCATTGTTTTTTTCATATTTTTGCCAACCGAGTTTCTTAAACTGTTTATGTAAAAACGCTCGGTAATACTTCCTATCATTATCTGAATCATAGTAATCAAAATGTAGCATAAACCAGTATTCTATGCATTGGTTTGACCACGCAACTCTATATTCAACACTTGACTGATGATGATTAAGATTAGCTACTCTTTCAGAAACTCTATTAAATCTGTCTGATGGGAAACTATCTTTATCATAAACACACCATACTTGAGCGTTTTCAATCTTTAGTTCCCTTACTTTGTCCTCAGCTGCTTCGAGAACTTTTAGGGTTTCTGCTCCAACACCTTCTACTTGAATTATAATTGTGTTTTTATATATTGGATTTTCCTCAATTGCTTCTTTTAGTCCATGGAAATATAATGGTTCAGTTTGTTCACCTTCACAAAAAATGTAATATCGATGCTCAATTAGCGGAAGATGCTCGATTTTTCTAATCTTCTTCCTATTATTTCTTTTTTGAGGACTCATCCCGCAACCTCCCAATTTATAATGCGTTTGAGGTAGGGGCAAGCACCATATTTGCCTTCGATATATTGCTTATCGTACTTTGCATCTTTTCTGGCAAATTCTACTAAAGAGTATAATTTTGCTGCTCCTTGATTGTTCTTTGCTACATACCAAACTTCGTCTCTGCGAAAACAATCGCTGTTCATTGTTGTCAGGTCATGGGAGGTAAATATCAATTGCGCTCCATTTTTGTTTATCGACGGATTGTTGTAAAGGCTAATAATATACTCCAACAAAAAAGGATGAAGTTTCGCATCTAATTCATCGATTAGTAGTGTAGTTCCATTTAATATGCTTCTTGCCAAATATGGTAAAAGTCCGAAAATCTTTATTGTTCCATTAGATTCTTCTAACAGAGATAATTCAGTTCGATTACCATCAACGATATGGCTAGTATACACTTCTATACTTCCATCATCTTCATTATCACCAGATACGATACGATAATCATCAATATCTATATCCATTTCTTTGAGCATATTGAGTACCAGGGGTTTCGCATTATCATCGAGAGCGACTTCGGCTTCTGTACGTGGTACTCCGTAATTTCTAAAATCGATTTTGCTTTCTAACCATTTGAATATGTCTTTAATTGTCGCATTGCGTGAATGAGTGATTATAAGATATGACAACAAAGGTAGATTGTCAGATAATGCTGATGTATCATAATTTTTTAGACTACCTCGTAGTTCAATATTTTTGCCTTCTCGAACAAAAACATTGGTATATCTGCTTGAAAGTTTCTTTTTGTGATATAGAGCCTCATTGACAATTTTGCTCTTCTTAATACTGATTTGGTATTGGTACTCTTTTAAGTCTGTCCTAAAGAATAGTTCGTATTCGGTTGGCAAATTTTTGGATACTTTATCAAAGGCAAATGGTTCAATGGGTATGTTAATCGATTGATTACTACAAAATGATTTATCAGAGCATTCAAAGTTATCACAGGTTAGAGCGCATACAGGTCTCATTATTTTTATTAACAAACTATACAATGCTGAAAGCACAGTAGATTTTCCAGCACCATTTGGTCCATATATTACCGCTAGCGGCAAATATTTTTCTCCATCAATATCAGTAATAAGGGTGTTTTCATTTTCCGTTATTGATGTTGCTTGCATATCAAGAGTTGCTTCATCTCTGAAGCAACGAAAGTTTTTCACTGTAAATTGGCACAGCATTATATATTCCTCCCTTGAATATAGCATTATATTCATATGTTGCGGCGTAATTATAATAATATGAGATTAAATCACAATTTCATTATATTACACCGCAACATAATTTGCAACATCAATTTAAAGCACTTCATAAAATTAGCATTGCGTCGCCGAAGGAATAGAATCTGTATTCTTGGGTGATGGCTTCTTTGTATGCCTTTAGTACATTTTCTCTGCCAGCGAGTGCTGACACTAGCATTATGAGGCTGCTTTCGGGTAGATGAAAGTTTGTTATGAGTCCATCGATGCACTTAAAATCATAGCCTGGATATATGAAAATATCTGTTGATGCGCTATGGGGTGATATTGGATAATAAGCACTCGCATCATCACATGCGTTCTTCTTATTCGTACTTTTTGCTAATGCTGCAGCAGCTTCGAGTGTGCGGCAGGATGTGGTACCTACGGCAATAACCCTGCCTCCTGCTGCTTTTGTTTTATTGATTTGTGCTGCTGCCTCAGGTGTTATTTCGTAATACTCCGAATGAAGTTCATGGTCTAGGATATTTTCCTCTCTCACTGGGCGAAAGGTACCTAAGCCCACATGAAGTGTTATATAGCACAGTTCAACGCCTTCGTTTTTCAGCTGTTCTAAAAGCTCATAGGTAAAGTGCAATCCTGCTGTGGGTGCTGCAGCTGAGCCGTTGACTTTGGAATATACTGTTTGATACCGCTCTGCATCTTCAAGTTCTTCTTTAATATATGGCGGGAGCGGCATTCTCCCCAATCGTTCCAAGACTTCTAAAAATATTCCATCATAATGGAATTTCACCAGTCTATTACCACCCGCAACTACATCCAGCACCTCAGCTGTTAGCTCAGCTTCTGTGGATTGCTTATGCACAGCAGCTTGCTCTCGTTTATCGGATTGTTCAGGAACGACTGTTTCGCCATATACCCTAAGCTCTCCGTTTACCCCGCTCTCATCTGCTTTCTCGTGTTCAAAAGCCTCGCTTGTAATCCCAAGCTCGCTAGCTTGTTCCTTGCCCCCAAATACCAACTTGGCTCCAGGTCGCGTGCTTCTCCCGGGGCGGCTCAAGCATTCCCATACTCCATCGCCCATGTCCCGCAGCAGAACAAGCTCCACGGCACCACCGGTATCTCTTTTACCCAATAGCCTAGCAGGTAACACTCGAGAATCGTTCATAACAAGACAATCGCCCTCGCGCAATAGCTCGGGCAACTGGTAAAAATGATTGTGTGATGTTTCTCCAGAGTTCTTGTCAAGCCGTAACAGCCTAGATTGCTCGCGCTTTTCTATTGGTGTCTGGGCAATGAGCTGCTCTGGGAGATCAAACCAATAATCCTGTTTTTTCATCCCACTTCCACTCCGGTATAATAAAACTTTATAATTTCATCAAAACTCATATTGTGGTACTCTGCCATGGAGTATGCTCCCCATTGGCTCATTCCCACATTATGTCCTCGTCCAGAGCCTCGAATGGTGAAAACTCCGTTAATCATGCCGTTATCATTCACTGTGTTTTCGTTGTCACCTGTGACGATTTCAACACTCCCTGATTCCATCACAGCATAGATATCACCCTGAGGTACCGATGCAACGCTCCCCATTCCATCCAAGGCATAAAAAGCAGCATCACCACTAACGGATTGGAATGAATCATTCACAAAATAAGTCCCCACATCATAACTTGAATTTCCGATGTTAAAACGCTGAGTGGGTACCCCCAATGCCCCATACAATGATTCTCTTTTTGAAAAAGTATACGAAGCACCATTGGCATCCTTTAAAATAACGCTGATGACATTCCCTGTGGGCGAATACTCCCTCACTTCCATGCTTACGATGGTGGCGCAATTAGTACCTCTACTTCGCAAACGCTCCGTAATCTGCTCTTGTGTATATGTAATAGTCCAAAAATAGTTGGAAACTGTGGATTCAATATCTTTTTCATATGGGTCTATCACTCCCCTGAGATATGGCAGCTCCTCCGACCAGACGTTTTCACTGTTTTCAGATGCTCCTCCGTTTGTAGATGCGTAAAAGGTTCTACACAATTCGCCATTATATGTGATGTATATACCCGTTGTTTCATCCACAGCCTGATCTGTTCTTCCATTTGCTGCTCCCCTACCCCTATATACTTGACAATGCTCAGTCACACATAGGTCGAAACCAAGAGAACTATGGGAACCCAATGATGTTAGTGCATAATTTCTCGCAGTACAAGCTTGTGCTTTCAACGCTTCAAGGGGCCATGCATTATTCATTTCATATGGGAGTATCCCTTTCACATAGTCTTCAATATCTATAAAATGAATTACAGATAATAGCTCACCGCCGAATCTTGCATATTGAAATCCCCCGTTATACCTATATCCTCGAAACCAGGTTTCAGGTTTTTCATTATCAATGGGACGCGGTATAACTGCTAGGTAATAGCTTGTTCCATAATCATATTCGAACACCATTTTATTGGTGCCTGTCCGAACCACCGCGATGGTGTTTGATGTTCCCGCATCAACGACACAAGTTGATAAACCCCTTGCATTCATGGCTTCTTCCGCAGCTGCTCTTGTGGTGTATTGACCCATCATTGCATAGAATCTTCCGTTATAAAACTTCACATAGGAATCTCCATATGAACCCGCATAGTTTAGTGCGACTTCCTTTGCTTCTTCAAAGCTGTCATAGCTTGCATTCACCATTATATGAAAACAACCCAACACAGTTCCACCTTCTAAGCCCTCGCGAAATTCCCCGCTTCCTCCTCCTTCGCCAGGATACCAAAGCATATTGCGGTCTATAACCATAGTTATTGCCGTTTCATCTGTCCATGCTCCGATACTGACAAAATTTCGATTTTGGTCATAGTAACCGAAATAAAAGCCCCTGCCATATCCGCTGACATTTTGCAAATTCGCAGAAGGTAGCGCGGAAGTATCGAAGAACAAGCCAATTTTCAAGGTCTCCACTGTTGGTTGATATGCTTCGACAGGCAATGGAGGCAAGGAGACAGTAAGGACAAGCATTGCAATTAAAACAAATTTAAGTAGCTTTGATATATATAATTTATATTTGATATTATTTAGTAATATATTTATGTTACTCATAAAATTTCCTCATTTTTATATTGACAGCGGTATATCCATGTGTTATTGTGTGCTATATCAATAATTATATAGATAATTCTTTAGCACAGAGGTGCGACCATAATCAGTAGCTGCGGAGAGGATCCCGAAAATCCTGTGACCCGTTGGTGAAAGGGCAGGTCGCCGAAGAATAGGCACTTCTCGGGCGTGTTTATTCTGGGTGCCGGGTGAATAACTCGGTGACTGTCACCCAAGATGGGTGGAGCGCTGTCTGCTTTTGAATGCTTGTTTGTTACTTTTTTAGTAACATACTGTGGCATTATATTACAAAAACAGCCGGTTGACTACCCCTACCGGCTATTTTTTATTGGTAAATCACACGAGACTTGGAGGTTAAACATATGAATCAGTACAAAGTCGGAGTAGTAGGCGCGACAGGAATGGTGGGTCAGAGATTCGTTTCCCTCATCGAAAACCATCCTTGGTTCTCCTTGGAAGTAGTCGCAGCCAGCAGCAGATCTGCTGGGAAAACCTATGAAGAATCCGTCGAAGGACGCTGGATGCTCCCTACGGCGATTCCCGAAGAAGCGAAAAACATGGTTGTTCTCTCAGCCGAAGATGACGTGGAAAGCATTGCCAGTCAAGTGGATTTCATTTTCTCTGCAGTAGACATGGAAAAAGATGCCATTGCTGCACTGGAAGAGGCTTACGCCAAAGCGGAATGTCCTGTGGTTTCCAATAACAGTGCCCATCGCTGGACTGCGGATGTGCCCATGATCATCCCCGAGGTGAATCCAGAGCATTGCGATATTCTCGAGTTTCAACGAAAACGGTTGGGGACAAAGCGGGGCTTCATCACTGTCAAATCCAATTGCTCTATCCAGAGTTATGTTCCCGCTTTGCACCCCTTAATGGAATTTGGTGTAAATCGTGTCCTTGTATGTACCTACCAGGCTATATCAGGTGCTGGTAAATCCTTTGAAACTTGGCCCGAAATGCTTGATAATGTCATTCCCTATATCGGTGGCGAAGAAGAAAAATCAGAGGAAGAACCGATGAAAATTTGGGGAAAGATAAGCGGCAGCGAAATTATTCCAGCCCAATCTCCCAGCATTACTTCCCAATGCATTCGGGTACCAGCCACTGACGGACATATGGCGGCAACATTTGTTGCTTTCGATAATAAGCCAGATATGGATACGGTCATTAGACTATGGCGGGAGTTCAAAGGACGACCTCAAGAATTGGACCTCCCATCAGCACCAAAACAGTTCCTCCACTACTTTGAGGAGGAGAACCGTCCACAAACTGGTCTTGATAGAATGTTGGAAAATGGTATGGCAATTTCCTTAGGTCGCCTTCGCCCAGACTCCCAATATGATTACAGATTTATCGGCTTAAGCCACAACACTTTGCGCGGAGCAGCCGGCGGAGCAGTATTGCTAGCAGAGCTTCTTTGCGCAGACGGATATATTTAGCATTTAATAATAAATCGTATTTCGTCAAATTGCTTTATAGCAGTGTGTACCAGGCAGCGGCGCGTCAAGGATACCGCGCCCTACAGAAGCCGTGCTCTACAAAGGACATTGCATGTTGTATAATACTTGTGCATTGTGCTCAGCACGATACATAAAATAAATAATTATGATAAAGCTATATAATATAGCTATGAAAGGACTAAATTATGAACACTCCAGTATTTGTTGGTTCCGGAACTGCCATCGTCACTCCCTTCAGCGAAGGGAAGGTCGATTACAAAAAATTAGCGGAGCTTATTGATTTTCAAATTGCCGGCGGAACAGATGCTATAATCATCTGCGGCACCACTGGCGAGTCTTCCACCATGTCGCTGGAAGAGCACACTGCCACAGTCGATTTTTGCATTAAGCATGTTAATAGTCGGGTGAAGGTTGTTGCCGGAACAGGTAGCAATGACACACTTTGCGCACTTTTCCTCTCCCAGGAGGCGGAAAAATCTGGTGCTGATGCTCTCATGCTTGTAACTCCATATTACAACAAAGCTACCCAGCGTGGACTCATTAAGCATTATGAATATGTCGCAGATAGAGTAAACCTACCCATTATCATGTACAATGTCCCATCACGCACAGGTATGACTTTCACCTTTGATACATACAAAGAGCTTTCCAAGCATCCCAATATCCATGGTGTCAAGGAAGCTTCCAGCAATTACAAAATGATTGCCATGACCATCGATGCATGCGGCGATGATTTATATATCTGGAGCGGCAACGATGAAGATACCGTTCCATTAATGGCAATTGGCGCAAAGGGAGTCATTTCCGTTATGTCAAACGTCATTCCCGCTGAAGTCGCAGCCATGACCAAAGCTTGCCTTGACGGTGATTTCAAGCTCGGTGCTGAGCTTTATTTGAAATATATCGATTTCAATGACAAGCTATTTATTGAAGTGAACCCAATGCCCGTGAAAGCGGCTCTCAACCTGATGGGTATGGATGTGGGAGAACCCAGAATGCCCCTGTGCGATTTGGAACCAGGTAATCTAGAGAAGCTGAGAAAGTCCATGGAAGCAATTGGACTCCTTTAACAATTAGGAATTAGGAATGAGGAATTAGGAATTATTCGCTTCTAACTCTTAACTCCTAACTCCTAACTCCTCATTTCTCTATGAAGAAAGGTATCATTATGATTAATATACTTCTGTCGGGATGCAACGGTCATATGGGTAAAACCGTGGCTTCCATTATCGATAATAATCCGGATATGCGTATTGTTGCTGGGATTGACATCACCCATGCAGAAAACGAAAGCTTTCCAGTATTCTCAGCACCTTCCGCATTTACGGCAACTGCTGATGTTGTTGTGGATTTTTCCGTATCAGAGGCATTGGATGGACTCCTTGAATACTGCTTATCAAGCAACACTCCACTTCTTCTGTGTACCACGGGATATACTCCAGAACAAATTGAGCAAATCGAAAAAGCTTCTGAAACAATCCCTGTATTTCGCAGTGCCAATATGTCTTTGGGAATCAATCTTTTAGCAGAGCTTATAAAGCAAGCTTGCGCCATTTTGGGTAGCGATTTCGATGTGGAAATCGTGGAAAGACATCACAGAAGAAAAGTCGATGCTCCCAGTGGCACTGCATTAATGCTTGCTGATGCTGCTGCTTCTGCTCTCCCCAATGATGCTCAATATGTATATGAGCGTCAAAGCATCCGCCAAGCCAGAAACAACAATGAAATAGGCATTTCTGCCGTTCGTGGCGGTACCATTGTTGGCGAGCATGATGTGATATTTGCTGGTCTCGATGAAGTCATCGAGCTTCGGCACGCTGCCAATTCCCGTGATGTTTTCGCCGTTGGTGCAGTAAGGGCTGCAGCATATCTCGCGAGTGTTGGAAAACCCGGTCTTTACACCATGAGCGACCTCATGAGAGGCTAAGTTATCCAGCAACCTATCATGTGTAAATAATCGGTTAATAGTTGAGTTTTTGTTGATTTTTTCACCTCTATATGCTAAAATTAGTGTATAGAGGTGATAACTCATGGAAACTAACATAAACAATAATGAAAACATAAATATCGCTGATGCGCTGGCGCGAATTGGTGGTAATGAAAAATTGTATAAAACCCTTCTGGGACGCTTTCTGGAAGGCAATCATTTAGAGGTTCTCAACGATGCCATCAATAGCGGAGACAGGGAAGAAGCAACTCGCCAAGCCCATACTCTCAAAGGTGTCAGTGCGAACCTTTCCCTTGTGAAAATTAATACTCTCACAGCAGAGATTGAACGCCTGCTTCACGGTGGAGAAGATTATGAAGAATGCTTAAACGAACTGAAACAAGCATTTGACTCCACGGTGGCAGAGATTAACGAAATCATAGCGACGTAGACGGTGGGTAAAGTGCTACATAACCTGCACTATTTGTGTAAAGTAATTTGTACCTCGTACTCACCCATAAAACCACTGAAAACCCAAAGTGATAATACTACAAGCTATTGAGGGATCTGATATATGCAGATAGAAAAAGACCTGATATTGATAGTTGATGATATTGACATCAACAGAATGATTTTAAGAGATATTCTGGAAAACGATTATAACGTCGTCGAAGCCGCCAATGGTGCGGAGGCTTTTGACGTACTCTATGGTGGAACAGTCTGTCCCACCATTGTTTTACTCGATATTATGATGCCTGACATCGATGGTTTCCAGGTGCTGGAAAGGATGAAGGGTGATGTTAATACAAAAAATATCCCTGTTTTGTTTATTACAGCAGCTGATTCAGACGAAACCGAGTCACGGGGATTGAATGCTGGAGCCGCTGATTATATAACTAAACCCTTTAACCACGATATTGTTAAAGCTAGGGTTGATATACACGTAAATCTCGCCAGATACCAGCACGGTCTCGAGGAACTTGTGGAAGTAAAAGCAGCGGAAGTGACTAGAACTTATGAGCAAACTTTGGAAGTTTTAGCCACCATCATCGAATACCGCAACTTGGAATCCGGTGCCCATATCAAAAGAACGACATTACTCACAGAAGCCCTTGTTTCAAAACTTCTCACTGTGGAAATGTTCAGACCTGTATTGATGGCGGAAAACCTCCACGCTCTAATCAAGGCTTCCGCCCTCCACGACATTGGAAAAATCGGCATTTCCGATAGCATTCTACTCAAACCAGGAAAACTCACTCCTGAAGAGTTTGATGTTATAAAAACACATACCACCATCGGCAGCGATATTATTGACAGCATTTCCGCATCTTTGCCAGATAGCAATATGTATTTAAAATATGCCAAAGACATCTGCCACAACCACCACGAACGCTGGGATGGCAGTGGTTACCCCCGAGGTGTAAGCCTAGAAGATATTCCCATAGCTGCGAGAATCGTATCAGTCGTTGATGTATACGATGCCCTTGTGAGCCAACGTTGCTATAAGGATGCCTATTCCCATCAAGAATCCCTAGATATAATCAACGAAGGCAAAGGCACCCAATTCGACCCCTATATCCTAGACATACTCCCCGAAGTAGCTGGACTTTTCAACTCAATCGAAGAAAACTATAAGGATTGAATTGTATACCTGCGAAATAAAAAAACATAGTAAAACACAAGCTGCCCCACCAAACCGGTGTGGCAGCTTTATTATTTATATCTTTTTTTTGATTTGATTAATGAATACTTAACAATGATTCCACCTCATCAATAGCTTCATGATCATTTATAGAGATAACACTAAGTTTAGATGATTGCGAGTAAATAACACTATTTTTTCCAACTAAATTGACCATAACTACATACGACTCATTAACATTTACACATTCTTTAAGTAGTGTAATAAGTATTACATTACTATTATCAATTGTAACTAGTCCATCCCCCTTTAATTGATTAGTAACTTTGCAATAGTATGTGTTAGAATTCGCTATTGTGCCTTCAACATATAATCCAATTACATCGATATGAAGAACAAAATCTGCATCTTTTACAATTGTTGCAATTTCAGTAGAAGTTGAGTATTTTTGGTATAAATCGAAAGCAGGTGTTTCTGTATTTCTAATAAAAGTAATTAATTCATCAACATCGTTGAAGTGTGTATCTTTTTCAAGGGGCTCGCCATACATGCTACTTTTTTCAATGTCATTGATGGGTATAAATAATCTTGAAATTAGTGAAAATTGCGGTACCTCATGAAACAAAGAATCGTATTTTGTCATAATTAAGATGTAATGCTCTTTTAATTCGTAAGGTATATTCGCAAAATCTTGTTCTATAAGATATATAGTATCATCTGACACTAACCCTCGTAATACTTCTTTTACTGCAAAAGTATACTCAAGATAACCATTTCTATTTATTTCATATGATAATAGTTCTGCAACAATAGCACAGCTACTTAAATCAACAGCCTCTTGAAACGTGACAAATTCTTCTGTTTTTTGTGGTATAGTATAAATAAGTTCCTGGTCAGTTTTATTTGGTATCGAACAACCTGTGACAATAGTTACTAACACCAGTACAACAATAGCATTGATACGAATCTTATTCATATGAGTTAAATTATTTTATGGACTATCACGTCTACCACATCTACTAGGCTGCCTATTTCTGGTTTCGACAACTGGGCATCTGCACCTACTTCTAAGCCTTTCTTTTCCATGTTTTCATCGATAAGGGAGGAAAATATAATCACAGGAATATCTTTAAGCACGGGGTCTGTTTTTACAAGCTTGGTCAACCTATGTCCATCCATTTTTGGCATTTCGATGTCTGTAATCAAGCAGGCGGCTTTTGATATAATGGAGGATGGGTTTTCGTCTTTGAGCCTATTGAGATAATCCCAAGCTTCTTCGCCATTGTTTAGTATTGTCAGGTTCATGTAGCCGGAAGTGTGTAGTGCCTCGGATAGCATTTTACGTAAAAGAGCAGAATCCTCAGCAACAACCAAGGGGGTATTTTCCCTATCTACGCCTTCATAGGTCTTCACTTCGCTCAAATCGATTCCAGTCTCAGGGCTTATGTCAAAGGTAATCTTTTCAAAATCCAAAATCGATATAATACGGTCATCAACTTTGGCTATCCCTGTAACCACGCCTTCTTGCCCGCCATATATTATGCTGTCGGGTTTTTCTATGTCTTGCCATGATATGCGGTATATACTCTCCACAGCATGGACATGAAAGGCGATGTTCATTTGATTAAAGTTGGAAATGATGAATATATCCTTGTCGGGGTTTTCAGAGATACCCAAGCCCAGATACCTTGCCAAATCAATGATAGTATAAACCTCATCCCTAGGCTGGAACACTCCCTCCACAAAGGGATGCGCCAGGGGCATTTCCTGGACTTCCTGGACTTGCATCAGTTCGGTAATTTTAGCAACATTTATGCCATAACTATTTCCCGAAATGATAAATTCCAGTATTTCCAGTTCATTGGTCCCTGTTTCCAGTAATATGTTAGTTTCTGTAGATCCCATTTGACTCTCCTCCACAGTATTCGTAAAAGTGTTGTTATATAATTATTCGTTTGTCAGTGTAGTTCGTTTATACACTAGCTAAGAACTCTTTAATAAACTATATTTGCTCTGTAATAAGATCCTTCGCTAGTGCTCAGGATGACACGGTTAGTGCATACTAAAGGACATTAATTCATTTAATAAATACCTAGCCGTTAATGATGTCTGTTATCCTTACACCATAATTTTCATCTATTACCACGACTTCGCCACGGGCTATGAGCTTTCCGTTTACCACTATTTCCACTGGGTCACCTGCTATTTTGTCCAAAACAACAATTGTACCAGTTCCGAATTCCAATATTTCGCTGATTTCTTTTCGTGTCTTACCCAGCTCCACCGTTACTTGAAGGGGTATATTATATACTAGCTCCATTCCACTCACTGCGCTTGCCATTCCACCAGAATCAAAGGATTGGAACTGCACAGGATGGACATCCACCAATCTGCCTTGCGCTGGATATGCGCTGGGTGCATAGGGGGCTGCTGGATAGGGTGCTTGCCCTGGATATGGTTGCTGCTGTTCGGGTGGCGGTGCATATGCTGCCGCTGGCATTTGCTCCGCTTGCCCTGCGGGAACTGCTGCTGGTGCTGGAGCTGCAAAAGCTTCTGGCATTTGCACTTGCTGCGGTGCTGACACTTCTGGAGCTCCAGCGGTTGCACTCGCATTGCTAGCACTCGCCGCTGCATTTGCTGCACCTTCGCTTGATGGGATATTAATGCCCACATCCATGAATAATTTTGCAAAATCTCGGCTGACATCATAGGGCATAAGCTGAATAAGCTCGCTTTTCAAAAGCCCTTCGATTTCCATATCAAAGCTGATTTTTGTCACCATTTCTATATCACCCAAAACCGTGGTGACATCAAAACCAACATCCACCTGGGAGCTTTTTGGTGGAGATATATTCACAGGTTTTCCCAGTAGCTTCGATAATGAAGTTGATGAAGCTCCCATCATCTGATTCATTATTTCGCTCATGGCACTCAGGTGCATTTCATTGAGCTCTACAACACCATCGATTTCACCTGTTCCACCCATTAGCAAATCTGTAATAAGCGCAGCATCTTCCACTTTCAGCACCAATAGGTTGTTTCCTGTGATGCCTTCCACATATTCGATGGTTGCCACGACAAAGGGTATTTTATATACAGTAAGTACTTCTTTTGCATCAAAAACTGAAACTTGGGGAGTGGTTATGCTCACGCGTCTATCAAGCAGCGAATACATGGTTGTCGCCACCGCTCCCATGCTAATATTACCGACCTCTCCCAGGATGTCGATTTCCACATGGTTGAGCAGACCTTCTTTTGCAGCATATTGCGTGCCGTCTCTGTCCACTCCATATGACAGGGGAGCATCTTCTTCCAATCGGTCAAATAGCTCGTCTAAGTCAAGATCATCGCTCTCTTCCTCAACTTCGCCATCTCCCGATACCTCCAGCATTGCAGCCACTTCCTCTTCGGATAGGGTTTGCGCTGCTGTTGTATCAAAGTCGTCATCGGACTCATCAGCCATTGCCGATGAATCAAGCATTGCTTCTATATCCTCAGGTGACATTATTTCCACTGCCTCTGATTCATCTGAATCATCTCCTGAAAGCAGAGCGTTGACTTCATCTTGCGAAAGACTCATCTTGATTTTCCTCCTTGATAATATCGACGATCTGCAAAGCATACCTGGAACCCAATGTTCCCATCGTCGCCCTGAATTTGGGTATGTGCTGGATTCTAATGGTAAGCGGTTGATCCACTGCGTGATCAAGCTTAATTACATCGCCGGTTTGTAAATTTACAATATCTGACACAGTTGCCAAGGTCTGGTCAAAAAAGGCAGTAAGGGGAATGGGGGTCTCCACTAACTTACTGGTGAGCATTGCGGTTCTTTCCTCGCCTCGTCCATCGTCCCTAATGGCTCCCGAATACCACATTCTGGTATTGAGCTGTTGTGCTATCGGTTCAATTGCTGTATGGGGAATGCATATGCTCATCAAGCCACTTTCGTCGCCCATCACAATATTCACAATCACGACCGCAACTGGGTCATTGGGTGCAGTAATTTGAGCAAATTGTGAGCTTGTTTCAATCCTGTCGATTTGTGTTGTCAGCTCTATGACTTTGTCCCAAGCTTCATCAAAAACACCCACTGCTTGCCGTAGTACCCGTTCCACCAAAGCAAGTTCTATTTCTGTAAATTGCTTCATGTTGTCCCCTGACGATACTCCGCCGAAGAGTCTGCTTATGAGCATATATGCAAATTCTGGCGACATTTGCACTATGAGAGACCCGTACATTGGCGGAGCTTCCATGATTGCCAGAACAACCGGAGCCGGCAAGGAGTTATTAAATTCGCTATATGAACACTCCTCTATGGACAAAACATCACATTCGCAGGAAACTCGCAGCACGCTGGATAGCCTATTGGCGAATAGCTGGCTGAAAGTCTCAAATACAACATGAAAGGTTCGCATTTGCTCTTTCGGGAATCGATTGGCAGTGCGAAAGTCGTATTCTTTTACTCGAAGTGCTAAGGAGCCTTCGGATTCTTCTGCATCAGCAGCCGCATCGCCTGCCATCAGCGTGTTTAATAGCTCATCTATTTCAGACTGAGATAATATATCCGACAAACTATACACACCCCCTATTTTAATTAGGAATTAGGAATTAGAAGTTAGGAATTAAATAACTGTGCTAAAATCACCGAATTAGGAAATAAAACCAGCATATTAATTAGTGTAGAGTTAACACAACAAATAAAGAGGTTCGGTGGAGCATTGAGCCATGTAATTCCTAACTCCCAACTCCTAATTCCACGTTGTTGTTACGCCATTACGAAGTCGTTGAATAGGACTTCAATGAATACACCTGTTTCCAAGCGTTCGTTGAGAGCTGTCAAGATTCTTTCCCGCAGCATATCCTGAGTCCCCAAATCCAATATTTCTGGTTCTGTGAGGTCTCTTAGGATAAATATTATGGTATCCCTGATGCGTGCGTTTTCAGCTGTCAGCATGTCATCTAGTCCTTCTTTATTGACAATGAGAACAACAGCAGTTTTCAGCAGTCTAGGTGCTCCATTCACATTCGTCGTGAAGAACTCACCAGGAGAATATACTACCCGTACATCAGGTTTTTCGCCGGGATCCCTAAAGACAAAAAAGTACAGTGAGCCACCAATCACGACTATGGCGACAAGTATCATGGGAAGAAGCTTTTTCATATTTTCATTAATTCCTTTCGCGAAACTTCTTGCAACAGTATTGCGCTTTTATCATTGGTAGTCTTGCCGATTGCGCTGACCTCTGTTACCGGCTTCTACTATGAATTCAACGCGTCGATTCTTTGCCATGTTTTCCGGGGAGTCATTGGGCACAACGGGATGCTTGTCTCCATAACCGACAGCTGCCAGCCGACTTTCGTCCAGTTCACCGACTCCATATATGTAACCAAGCACATTGACAGCACGGTAAGCCGATATATGCCAATTGCTCGGGTATTGCGCTGTTCGTATAGGTCTGCTATCTGCATGCCCTTCGACGATAACATATGAATATAGATGCTCCACAGTTTTGAGCATTTCGATTACTGCATCAAGAGTTACATAAGATGCTGGGCGAACCGTTGCATCGGCAGTATCGAAAAACACCTGTTCCTCGAAAATAACCCTTACCAAATATTGGTCTTCTTCTAGGATTATTTCTGCATCAAGGCCGCCATCTTCGATGAAAAGAGCCATTAAAGCGTGCATTTCCCGAAGCTCTTCAAGATTTGCAGTACCTTGGTTTTCTGATGATCCATCTTTGTTATCTGTTCTGACCCCTACCCGAGGAACTGGGTTCTCGATGGCGACTTCAACGCTTATTGGGTCTACGCCAATGGGGCTAATCCCGGTGAAGGAACCCACCAAGGCTTTCCATTTCGCAGCATCAATATTTGACATGGAGAACAACAGGACAAAAAACGTGAGCAAAAGCGTCACCAAGTCTCCATATGTATCCATCCAGTAAGCACCGCTACTCTCTTCTCCACTCCCCGAACTCTTCCTTCTATCAGAAGCACTAGACATAAAAAACCATCCTATAAGTTGAACATATTAGTTATAATATTTATAACATTCATTTTTCAGCAAACAACAATTGCACGGCAATGAGATTCTTCGCTCCGCTCTTAAATGACACTGGTTGAAATTTGTTAAGCGTTCATTGTTCATTGTTCATTGTTCATTGAAATCATTAATTATTCCGCAACTGGCTCTCGACCAGTGTCTCTGCCTTCACCTTGAATCTCCCTGGTTCCATTGGTCATAGAATGAGGTAGGAATGCATTAAGTTTCTCTCTGATGATTCTTGGATTTTCTCCATCTTGTATGGACAAAATACCTTCCAAAATCATTTCTTTCCTTAGACATTCATCCGCACTTTGCGCTGCAAGCTTTTTTGCAAAAGGCGTGAAAACCAGATTTGCCAGGACAACACCATAAAATGTTGTAATGAGAGCAACTGCCATACTAGGACCCAGTGTGCTAGGGTCATTGAGTCTCCTAAGCATATTGATTAGTCCAACAAGGGTGCCAATCATTCCATAAGCTGGAGAAAATGCAGACATTTGTAGCAATATCGCCTGACCCGAACCGTGGCGTTCTCTGACAAAAACCAACTCGGTCTCAAGAACGCTTTTTACCAGCTCAGGGTCTGAACCATCTATGATTAGCATAATCCCCTTTTGCATAAATGGGTCGTTCATATCATTGACAGTTTCTTCAAGGGCAAGTATACCTTCTCGACGAGCAATATTTGCGATTCTCACTATATTTTCAATGTCTGCTTGAAAATCTACATTCTTCGCTTTAAATGCATTTCCAATCAGCTTTCCAAGATTCTTCAGTTGATCCATAGGGTAAGATACTATAGTTGATGCAATGACTCCACCAAACACTATGAAAATCGAAGGCCAGTTAATATATTCACCAAGTACGCCGTCAAGTGCAATACATATGATGATGGCTGCAAATCCTAATACAAGACCTAAAACAGTCGTTATTTCCAGTTCAATTCACCTCTTTCCGATATTAGGAAGGCATATTTTAAAGAAAAATGCCTTCCGACAGTTGAGCTTTTGCTCAAAACTCGGTTGCTAATTTAATCCGGATTTTTTCCTCGCGGATTTTTTCGATTATTTCAATCGCCGTTTCCATAACTGCGATTTTTTTACCCGTATTGAGGGTGAGTATCGTATCCGGTGTTTCTTCTATGATCTCTATCATGTCTTCATTCACGAAAAAGTGATCAACCTTATTAATTCGCGTAACTAGGATAATAACGACCACATCCTTTGCTATAAAAGTAAAAGCGAGGCTTCTTAGTGCTTGCTCATGTTGTACAGTTCTTAAAGCCTCGCTTTAGCTTGGGATTATCTCTTCAGATTAACCAGCTCTTCGAGCATGGTATCTGATACTGTGATTATTCTAGAGTTTGCTTGAAATCCCCTTTGGGTTACTATCATGTCTGTAAACTCAGTTGCCAAGTCCACATTTGACATTTCCAGACCGCCGCCTTCCACCGTGCCAGCTCCATTCATATAAGCTTCGCCGATTTCCACCTTACCAGATGCGCTGGTCTCCCTATAAAGGCTATTTCCTGCTTTTTCCAGTCCGCCTGGGTTGGAGAACATGGCAACGGAGAGTTTTGCAATGGTGTGTTTCGCGTTATTTGCGATTACTGTCACTTCACCATTTTTACCCACAGTAAAGCCCACTAGGGAGTTGTATTCCGTTATATCCACTTCCGTTGCTGTGGGGTCTGTTGGGTCCATTGCTGGGTCGAAGTCTTGGTTGTATGCTCTCAACTGGATTCTTTGGGGAGTGGTACTGACATATTCATCATCACCAGTTTTGCCATTGGGAGGGGTAAGACCAAGGTCATCATATGTGGCATTTCTTACTTGCCAGAACCAGATGTCTTCTCCATCTTCGTCCAAAATTGGTGTAAGACCATCATCTTCAAAGGCTTGCTTATATTCGTACCATGGTACTGAGGCAAAGCCCAGCACATAATATCCATCCGTTGTCGTCAGATAGCCCAAGTCGTCCAGCTTGAAGTTACCTGCTCTGGTGTAATAATAGCCTTCTTGTCCAGGCTGTGCTCCACCAGGAGCTTCAATGATAAAGAAGCCGTCTCCACCAATCATCATATCAAAGGGGTTGTCTGTACGTTGGAAGGGAGCAGGAGTATGCATCACATCGATAGATGAGAGCTTGATTCCCAAACCGATTTGCATGGGATTTGTTCCACCCACGCCCAATTGGGGAGCACCAGCTGTGCCACCTGCCGCCGTTTGGCTGAATATATCTTGGAATATAACGCGGCTGGTTTTGTATCCTGCTGTATTCACGTTGGCAATATTATTGCCTATAACGTCCATTCTTGTTTGGTGATTTCTCAATCCGGAGATTCCGGAATAGAGTGATCGCATCATAATGCGGTTCCTCCTGTATTTGAATACTTAAAATGTATAACTATTATTCGTTTTATGCTACCAAATAACTCTATGTCTGTAAGCTGCTTGCTCTTTGTGGCTGCGTGGTAAACAATGTGATTTATCCTTCTTCATCAGAGCCTATACCAGCAACCGGGTCGGAATTGGTATTGCTTTCCCCACCAGAGTCTGTTACTGGGTCGGTATCCGTGACTCCATCGCCACCTAAGCCTGCTGTTGGGTCGGTATCATCACCGTCATCCCCATCTAAGCCAACTACTAGGTCGGTATCGTTGTCTCCATCCCCACCCACGCCAGTCACTGGGTCGGTATCGTTGTCTCCATCTCCACCTAAACCTGTCACAGGGTCGGTATCATTGTCTCCGTCCCCACCTAAGCCTGTTACTGGGTCGGTATCGTTGTCGTCGTCTCCACCTAAGCCTGTTACCGGGTCGGTATCGTCATCGCCATCTCCACCTAAGCCTTCTACTAGATCTAAATCATCATCGTCATCTCCATCAATGGGAGCTGGAGTTTCTTCTGTGGAAGCTGCTGTTGGAGCCATGCGGATGTCATATATGCTACCGACTGGAACTAATCTCAATTCTTCATTCCCCTCATCGATATATGCATACATTTGACCATTATTCACCACAACTCCTGTGACGATTCCTTGCACCGTGTTGGTTCCCACCTGGGCTACCACACTGCGCCCTATGAGGCTATTGGATGTTTGTATCAGCATATCAGGCGTTGTTAATCCATCTGTATCGAAGACTTCCAAAATAACCGATATTGGAACACCAAAGTCATAACCTTCTATCATGGCATATGTGAGTCCATCCCTTGTGTAGATGCTCTCAACAATTCCATAATACTCTATAAGGTTGTCTCCGCTATATTGCTCGCCGTAAACCAGCTTTCCAATCAAGCTATAGGATTGTGTCAGGAGCATAGCAGATAGTGTTGTGTTGGTGTTTTGCATTTGTTCCAGAGAAGCAAACTGTGCTAATTGGGATGCAAATTCTGTCTCCGAAGCTGGATCCAGTGGGTTTTGATAACGTAGCTGAGTTGCCAGCAATAGGAGAAATTCGTGTTTACCCATTGTGCCGCCAACATTTCGGGTTTGTCCATTAACAGCATTGCTGGGATAACTCGCTTCCCTTGCCAGCTGCGCTTCAAGGGATTGTTGTCTCCCTGTCTCTATTGACTTTTCTACTGCGCTGGGTATTGACATCTTTTGTCTCCTTCAAAGCTTAGGCTCTATATTCCACAGAACTGATGTCTTCATCTAGGTAATATTCAAGAGAATCATCAGATAGAGCGGTAGCAAATGATATTTTATCTTCGACTGAGTCCACAGAATATGTTCTTCGTGGATTTGTATCTGGCTGTGCTTGGTTGTTGTTTTGAGGATTTTGGTAATCGCCATTATCGATGCCGGTATATGCTACTTCTACTTCTACAATTTCGAAGCCTTTTGTTTGGAGAGATTCGATTAGAGCATTTATTTGCCCATTAATCATGTTTCTCACATCTCCATCTGCTGCACTGATTTTCAAATGCAATCCACTAGCATCCATTGCGATTTCCAACGCCACTTTTCCCAAAAATTCAGGTTTTAGTTGTATTGTCATTGCGTTTTGGTTCTCTGTGTGCATTTCCTCTACACGGTAAACCATCTCATCGATAAGGTTTTCCCTTTCGATTGGAACATCAGCAGCTCTAATCATTTGCTGATTGCCTTGGTAAGTTTCGATTCCGATATTTCCTGTGATGGATACCGGGTTACTGCCAGCTAGTTCCGATGTGTTATCCGCAATATTGTTGGATGAATCTTTTTTGTCATCCTTGGAATCGTTTTCCGACTCCTTTGTCTCTTTTGCATCGCTTATTGCGATTGCATCATTTCCATTCTCCAAAGGGCCCAGATCCTCGGTTGCTGAGGTTTCGGATATGTTATTCTCATATTCCCGTATCTCTGATGTCCTTATTTCCGGCATCCGTGCCGTTACTACCCCTGCCATGCTATCAGTTAGATCAATGTCATAATCGGCATTAGTTTCATCTTGCAACAAAGCCTCCACCACTGATGATAGATTCTTCGTTTCCAAACTACCTGCCAAGTCTTCGTTTTCGTTAATAATCCCAGCTGATGCATGAATATTGTTGTCCATATTTTGTGTTGGCATTTGAGTAAGTATGTCAGTTATTTCGATTTCCATACTCGTTTCAATGCTGGTTTCGAGGGTAGTAGCAGATTCCATTTCTCTTTCGAGAATAAAAATGAGATTGTTTTGATATCCCAAAACTCCGCCGAGTGGGTCATCCTCTTTCTTAATGTCTTCTTTTTCCCGTAGAGCTATTGGATTGTCCTGCTCATATGGGGGTGGCTTACCGATGCCATAAAAACCGCCCATGCCGCTATTTGGCAAAGCAGTTCTCGCTGCATCAAAAACCCTGCTGAAAACTGAAGAGTCCCTATCATACCCCACCCTTGGCTGGGGTGTTCCCACTTGTAGACTGGTTCTGGGTACCGTCAATTGGGATAGAATCTCCATGGGTATCTGCATCTTTTCACCTCCTGTATCTTTTATCGACATCTTTGCGTCTAATATTAGTAAATCAGATGAAAAAATAGAATTTAAAAAGCAATATTAATACAAGTCAACGCAGGTCGCAGCATCATTACGATACACTAATATTATGCTGATAACTTGATACCCCTTCGTAGGGCGCGGCATCCTTGACGCGCCCTACAAATAGGTTTTCATTGCGGTGTTATAAAATAAAAGCGGCGATGTTTTATCGACATCACCGCGGATTTGCTTTGTACTTTTTATTTCAGTTATATAAGAGTATGCTGGTTATATGCGCTGCAAATTCTGGCTCCATTACAGCTAGAATCGCAGCAGCGTTGCGCTCTGACATATAAAACAAAATTGCCGCCACATCCTCTGCTTTATCGAGTTCCACCAGTATTGCAGCCGCTGACTCTGGAGTCATTTGCGAATATGACCTGCTCAGAGAAACCATATCAGAAAGATCCTGTTCACTCATTCGTCTGCGATATAGGGGTGTGGCTCGTTCTTCCCGCTCCGCCAAGTCTGCTTGCCTACGATCTAGCTCGGTGGCTCGTCTATCAGCCTGTAATTCTCTATTTGAAATAATCCTTTCCTTTTCAGCAAAGGCCTCTTCTTTTTCCTTCAGCTCAGCTTCCCTTGCATCTAAACGATAACCCCTTGTCCTCACATTGGGATCTAGCAAAAGCACCGCATCAATGAGCATATCCCTCGTACCCAACCAATTGAAATATACTTCTTCTGCAACAAAGCCACCAACAAGAAGAACAAGCAAAATTATTAAAATAACTTTGAGTTTTCCGCCTCTTTTCTTTATACCCAAAGCCTTTCGCTCTTTCCTGGACATCTTCACTTTCGGTTCTCTTTGAGTTCTCTCCGCTCTGCTTGCCCGAGGTGCTCTTTGCGACCTTTGTCTAGGAGTACTTTCTTGTGAATTTTGCTCAGCTTCTTCCTCCGAAGTCAAGTCCTCAAAATCTTCCTTAGTTCTCTCCGCCATATATATCACCAAACCTTTCGGTTAATTAATCATTCATTACTAATTGTATTATATGATACCAAATCGCCCATTTCTTTTTCTTCTTCTAGTTGGACTTCCTTTAGGTATTCGTAGTATTGCTCTGCTCTTAGCTTTTCGTAGGTTTTTATTTCTTTCATGGTGCCAATGAGTCTTTCTTGGCATTGGGCGACATATTCTTCTGCGGCGATAATGCGCTCCCTTAGTTCCAGTAGAGCATCCCGCAAATATCGAAAATACGCATCATGTTCCTCCAAGGCTTTGGGTATGTTTTTGTTTTCCCTCAGCGCACGCTCCAAAGACCTCTCATTTTCAGCATATGCCTCCAGAAGCCGCTGTTCCTCGTCTAAAAGCTCAGAAAGAGCGTTTTGAGCAATCTTTAATTCTGCTTTTTGGGTTTTTTCAACCGTCAGTTTGTAGTTGTATAAAGCCTGTAGTGTAAAAACAAATTTTTTCATTATTGTTTTCCTGTTAGGGCGAATTGCCAATCACCCTTACCCGGTGTCCTTGATGCTTCGCCTGTGGTGCGGTGGATGCCTTGCGGCGCGTCAGGGATGCCGCGCCCTACGAATGTGTTGGGATATTTACGAATGCCCCAACCAGGTGTCCTTGATGCTTCGCCTGTGGTGCGGTGGATGCCTTGCGGCGCGTCAGGGATGCCGCGCCCTACGAATGTGTTGGGATATTTACGAAATACAGGTTATAGCCGAATTTTATTCCTAATTCCTAATTCCTAACTCCTAACTCCTAATTCCTAACTCCTAATTCCTAACTCCTAACTATTAACGATGTCCATTAGCATTTGGATTATTTCATCGAAGGTGTAGCTTTCTGCTACGGCTTGTTTTAGGAAACTTTGAATAATTGGATGAAGCTGGACTGCTCTGTCGATTTCTGGGTTGGCTCCTTGTTTGTATGCACCAATATTTATTAAATCCTCGGCTTCTCTATATACAGCGACTAAATTTTTAATAGCTCCAAAAGCAGCATGGTGCTCTGGAGTAACGATGTCTGGCATTAGTCGGCTTACACTGGCTAATATATCAATTGGAGGATAATGATTACTATTTGCTATGGATCGTGACAAGACAATATGACCGTCCAGTATTCCCCTCACGGTATCAGATATGGGTTCGTTCAGGTCATCGCCTTCCACAAGAACTGTGTAAAGCCCTGTAATCGAACCTTTATCAGACATTCCTGAGCGTTCCAAAAGCTTGGGTAATAACGAATACACAGATGGTGGATATCCTCTGGAAACAGGCGGCTCACCTGCAGCCATTCCAATTTCCCTTTGTGCCATGGCAAAACGAGTTAGAGAATCCATAAGCAACAATACCTTGAATCCGCAATCTCTAAAGTATTCCGCAATTGCCGTCCCAGTCATGGCGCATTTCAAACGTAAAAGAGCAGGCTGATCTGATGTGGCAATAACCAATACGGACTTTTTCAAACCATCTTCGCCCAAATCTCTTTCGACGAAATCCTTCACTTCACGTCCACGTTCACCCACCAGAACTATGACATTCACATCTGCAACGGCGTATCTGGCAATCATTCCCAAGAGAGTACTTTTGCCAACGCCAGATCCGGAGAATATACCTAAACGCTGCCCTCTCCCAACAGTGAGCATACTGTCGATGGATTTTATCCCCAAGGGAAGAACTTCGCTGATTCTCTCCCTTGTCAAAGGATTTGGTGGAGCGCTCTCCGCAGGATACCAGGCTTCAGGTTCTGGCATGGGCAAGTCATCAAAGGGATAGCCCAATGCATCCAGTATCCTACCTGTGAGTTTCCTGCTGACAGGCACCCTCAATGCTCTACCCGTATAAACCACATAACTGCCCAAGCCCACGCCTTCCAGGTTGCCAAAGGGCATGAGCAATGTTCTTCCTTCACGAAAACCCACAATTTCCGAACGGACATATCTTTCACCATCCAAGGTGAACAAGTTGCAAATATCGCCAATCCTAGACGGAGGTCCCGAAGCCTCCACCGCCAAACCAACAATCTTAGTAACCCGCCCAGCACGTTCAAGGGATTCCACCTGCTTTAAGGCAATATGGTATTTTTTAAACTCTATATTAGACATGAAAATCCTCTACTGAATTAATAATTAATTCATTCGTCCGCCCTGTTGAAGGCTATTCTTATGTATTTCAGTTGGGTTTCTATACTGGCGTTTACTGTTTCGTCTTCGGTGTCTATGACCACATCGTATTCGCTGAGAGATGCATCTCTCAAAATGGATGCAGTGACGCTGACTCCTTTGTCAAGCTCAAAATAAGCAGTTCCAGATGAGAAAAACCGCTCAAACTCACTGGGACTGACCCTGATTATGATTTTTCCTTCAGGAGCCATTTGACGAAGTGCATTGCGAATAAGACCCTCAAAAACACCACCCACCGATTCCTCAGCCGGATTAAATATTTTTCGCACTATCTCCAATGTTAAAGAGACAACTTCCTCTTCTAAACCATCGTAAGTTGCCTTTCTTTCAGCATATAGCTCTTCTATAACTCGCTTTACCATTTCATCGCCTTGCTGGATTTTTTCTTCATACATGGAAGCATACTTTTCTTCAGCAACCCGCTTCCCCTCGCTGGCACCTTCAGCATAGCTTTCTTCCCACGCATTGCGGCGTTCGTCTTCAAGCCGCTCCTTTGCAGACAATATTATGGCAGCAGCTTCATTGCGAGCATTTTCCAAAATCGTATCCGCTTCTTCTTGGGCTTTGGCAAGCACCGCCTCTTCCATTTCCTTGAAGTTTGGAGCAGCCGTCGCAATAGGGGTTTGTCCCTGGGCGCCGGCTGTTGTTTCCTCTCCGTCAACTTGAATGGAACGCGCGCTGGCAAGGTTGACTAGATTCCTGTCGATTCTAAACAATCAAATCATCTCCTTCGCCGCGGGCAATAATAATTTCGCCATCATCTTCCAGTTTCCGTATAACATTGACAATGCGTTGTTGGGCTTCTTCCACATCGCGCACCCGCACGGGTCCCATGACTTCCATATCGTCCTTTATCATATCTTGCAGACGTTTGGATATATTGTTGAAAATTGTCTTTGTAACATCATCAGTTGCCATTTTAAGTGCAACGGCAAGGTCGGTATTGTTGATTTCTCGAAGTACACGCTGGACTGTGACATTGTTGAGTTTTGCAATGTCTTCGAAAACAAAGAGGCGTTTTCTGATTTCATCTGCAAGCTCGCTATCGCTCACATCGAGACTCTCTAGTATGTTTTTCTCCGAAGACCTATCAAGGGCATTAATAATTTCCACAATTGCATCAATACCACCAACGATAATATTATCTGTGTATCCCATGGATGTAACTTTTCGTTCTAGTATCCTTTCAGCTTCTTTAACATACTCCGCTGAGGAACTACCCATCTTCGATATGCGGCTGATAATTTCCGTCTGCCTATCTGTGGGTAGGGAGGCAATTATTTGAGCCGATTGTCTGGGTTCGATATATGATAGGACTAGGGCGATGATTTGCGGATGCTCATTATGTATGACATTCAATATCTGGTTTGAATCAACCCGTCTTATGAAATCAAAGGGGCGTACTTGGAGGGAAGATGATAGTTTCCTTATCATTTCCTCAGCTCGCTCGGGACCTATCGCCTTTTCCAATATCTCCCGTGCAAAGTCGATGCCACCTTCTGTGATAAACTTCTGGGCAAGGCACATTTCATAAAACTCATCGATGATGCCCTCCCTGATTTCAGGGTCAACCCTCCTGGTGGTGGTGATGCTGAGGGTCATATCACTGATTTCTTCTTCGGACAAATATTGGTAGAGTGCAGCGGAATACTCTTTGCCAAGGCTTATGAGTAAAATCGCCGCTTTCTCCCTTGCAGATATCATATCGATGGACATAGTCATATATTTTCACCCTTACTCTATGCATTTGTTTATAACATTATACTTCGTTTATATTATTCATCTGTCAACCAATTGCGCAACAGCTGGGCAACTGCACTTGGATCTTTATCGATGAAGCGTTCAATTTGCTCCAAAGCAGAGGATTTCGTGTTGAGTTCCATATCGACAAAATACGGGTCTTCATCATCTGCCAAATAATCAACGCCTCCTGCGCCCTCCAATAAGGGATCGACAAATTCCGGTTCTGGTCTGAGCGTTTTGAGAATCATTCTAGCCAAGAGCAATATTGAAAGAATGAGAATAGCAATGAGAGAATATTTCAGTATCATTTCCAATGTCTCCCTGCGCCTTAGCCTTGCTTCTTCCTCTTCTTGTTCTCTCATTATATCTTCGATGGTCATACCCTGGTATTTAAACTCGATTTGCTCCACGGCAATATTGTCTGGAGCTATTCCAAGACCGCTAGCCACCAAGTTTCTAACTTGGGTGGCATAGTTGTCTTCCACAGCCAAATCGTTAATAGATATGGCTATGCTTAATTTTTCAATCGTACCCTGCTCATGTTCGATTATACTACGGGTTTCGTTAATTTCGTAATTATACTCCCTTACGGCTCTTCTATATTCGTCGCCATCTTCCAAGGAAGCATATGGATACTCCACTGTTCCCATACCATTGGTATCCGTTCCAGGTATACCCCCTGCAGCACCTGCATTCCTTTGATTTTCATATATTTCTGATGAGCTGCGAACAATGCCATCCATTTCACCTGGAATGGGCGGGGAAAACTCCACTGACTCGCTCACTTGCTTGTCGAAGTTTAAGGTTACACTGGCGGAAATCCGCAGGTTATCCATACCGAAAATCGGAGCTAGCAGCTGTTCGCACTGAATTTGTAATTGCTGTTGCAAAAGGTTTCTCAAAGAAATCCTCGTATACATTTCTGTGCCAATATCAACGCTACTATCTCCAACGGGATAGCGAGTCCAACGCTGGTCTGTAATAGTAATATTTTCATACTTCAGCCCTGGAATATTGGACCTTACCAAATCCGCAATGCCTTGGGCTTCAGCCTGTGTTAGAGTAGCTCCACCCTTGATTGTAAGCATCACCGCAGCAGTGGCATCCCTAACACCATCTGAAAATACAAATGGCGAATACTCACCCATATTCACAGTTACGAAAGCATTTTGTATCTTGTCAGACATGAGTATCTGCGTTCTGATTTCCTGCGCCTTTTGACGAGCATATATTTCCCTTGCATGACTATCTGTGATATTAAAGCCCGAAGCACTATCAAGCAAGGTTGTATCCAATTGCCCAGAGCCAAGGGTCCCCATGGATGCTAGTATAGCTCTTAAATTGCTGACCCTTCCTTCCGGAACCAGTATCCTCGTTCCGTCTGTGGTGGCGTCTTCACCCATTTCACGCAAGGTTGAAAGAATCATCCCTGCTTCAGCCTCATCGGAAGCGATGTGCAAGGTGACATAATTGGTGCGACCCAGCACGATAACAATGATAATTGCCAATGTCGCTACAATCCCAGTCAGAATTCCCAGTCGGATTTTATCTTTTTTTTCCATCCGAGCAAAAAACTCTCGAATTTGATTGAGCATATTCTCAATGGATGCCCTCATGTAAGACCTCCCAAGACGAGTCCTCTTTTAACATATCAATACTCGTCTCCCTTTATTTCATCAACTTTTTCACACTTTCGTAGCAGCTATAATGGATATGTTATTTGACCAATTATCCCACATTCTTCGTTGATAATTGGAAACAAACTGCATTAATATTATCGGATTAATTGCTTTTTAGTTTACCCTATTTTTGCTGTTTTGATAAAATATGCTCCCATTTACATATTTATCAGCAAAACTAAAACGCGGAGACTGTTCCTGTCTTGTTTCTAAGACAATAAAACCGTCCCCGCGTCTTGCCATGTCAAGAAAGTCGAGTAGCCCGGCTAAAAACCGGGCTCGGGCGCTGCTTAATAATCATTTTGCCAATTTACTGCTTTTTACTTTCCTCGGTGGCTGCTGTTTTCTTGATTTTTGCCAAATCGAATGAAACGACAGGTGCAGACAGTGCCTGCTGATTGGTGCTTTTTGTTGCTTCCAAAAGCTCCTCGCGTATCACCCTTATATCTCTGGGTGCATCGATTCCAATCTTGATTTTGTCACCGTCGATTCCAAGAAGCGTCACTCTGATATTATCACCTATTACAATCGTTTCGTTCAGTTTCCGCGACAGAACCAGCATCAGTGGCGACCTCCTCCCTCGCGATAACTTTATAGATATCGGAAAATACAGGTGCTCTGACATTATAATCTGTTCCGCTGAGTAGTATTTGCTTTGCCTTGCCCGTCACCGTGTTTATAATAATCGGTGCTGCAAGATTAACTGTCATTCTTTGAATTTCTTCAGGAATAACCAAAACGCTGACCACATGTAAATCATCTGGACCGTTTAACTCCAGTATTTTCACATCTTCATCGTCAATATCGAAAACATATCCGGTGAGCACTGCAAAGGTATCCAAAACAGGCAAGCAAACGCGCCCTTCGTCCACAGATTGAAGCCAAATTATGGGATAACTCTCTTCAAATTGAAGCAAAGCGTATTTCTTCAGCATATCAAGGCCAGGAATGCCTTCGTCAAATGTGATTAGCTTATCTTCGTCAATATCCACCAGCCCGAACCGTATTGTTTCTAACTGCATTGATTACTCCTTTGATTTAGTCGAAGCCGCAAGCAAAATAAGCCATCGGCTGAAACGTAAATACATTATATCTCTTTATCGACCAAGCTTCCAGGCAATCCGAAACTATCCCCTTCGCTGACAAGGATGCGAAAATAAGGTGCTGTACGCAAGTATACCTCAATGGAGTGCTTGGGGTCAAGGGTAACAGTTGGCATATAGTCTCCAACCCAGTCTATTACTATGCTGTGCTTTGTCCAACTGATATTAAGATAACCTTTTTCCCACTCGATTTCCGGTATGCTCTTGGGCATTAATCCGATATTACCCTCTTTTTTCCTCATAATCGCGCTCATTGTCTTATTGCGGGCAAGTTGACCCACCCTGTCGCCAGGATTTGTCAGGTCGCCGAGGAAGTTTCCGTCCTCTTTAGCTATTCTAGCTCCTCGAAGAGCACCAAGCCTCCCTTGGTCTCGAAAATTTCGAGAAAGTTCCGTTGGACCTTTAAGACCCATTTCCGAATTTATCTTTTTCCTGTTGACTTTGAAGGTGGGTGCCTTACGGTCTATTTCCATTTTTGGCTGCTCGGTTTCGATTCTCATCTCCAACCGTTGCTGCTCTATATGCATTTGCGCCGGTATTCTATTGATACCGATTTCCGCAAGTTGCTGTTCTATAATGATTTGCGATAGTTTGGGCATTCTAACACCGCCTTCTTAGATAGGTGTTAATACTTTATTATTATCATATTTTTCTCAAAAATGCAAAACTTTTTCATTTACACTTTTATTTCTCCAGTATAATACCTATTTACAAGAATTTGTCACTATACTTTCAGCGGAAATATTTTTAAATTTAGCATTAGCTTTTGCTATTTCCTGCTTTAGTATAATTATCTCAGAAAATCCATTAGCGTCGGTTGGATTATTCTGGCTCCTGCTGACAGCGCAGCTTGATAGACTGCCTCTGCCATTTTTTGCATCAAGATGACTTCCGCCGCATCCACATCCTCGGCATCTGACATCATCCTGGCATAGTTTATTTCGTCTTGTTCATATCTCGCTTCCAACAAATCAAGCCTTCTTACTCTACCGCCGATTTCGGCTGTTCTTGTTAGTAAGTGGTTCTGTCCATCTTGAAGGGGCTTAATGGAAGCGCCTATATCATTTACCGGTGCACCTGTTTCAACATTTTGATACAATTCTTCCAAAACATTGAATGCGTTTCTGATTACGGTATCTCCATTGGCATTTGTCGTGATGAAGAACACAAGCTCAGTGCCATTCATTGTGACAGGCATGGTAATTCCAGGTCCCACGTCAAATGAAAGTACATCGCTTTGCAAAGTATTGAACTCGGCAAGCTCAGCTGCTGTGAGAGTAGAGCCATCTGGCAGTATTGTTGCCGTTGTTAAGCTGAAAAAGTCAGTGGCATCCATACCATCGAAGCGAGACATATTGAAGCCATTATAAAATAGCTCGCCGCTACGCACCACAAAGGGTTTAACGCCATCACCCACAAAGCCAGCCGCTGGGTCACCAGGGGTATTGTAACCGCCAAAGACATACTTGTCTCCGAAGGTGGTGTTTAGCGTATCCACAAAGTGGTCTCTATATTGAGCGATGGTTTTCGCGATGTTTTTCCTATCATCATCGGTCTTTGTATCATTTGCCGCATCCATGGCAGCATCATAGGCGTTGACCAGCGTGGATTGTAGCTCCATTATACCTACTTCCGCTTGGTTCAGCCAATCTTGCGCGCTGCCCACAGACCTTTGATAATGGGAAAGCCGCGCTATTTTATTTCTTGCTGCTTGACTATATACCAGGGCAACGGGGTCATCGCTGATATGTGCATATTTTCTCCCGGTAGCCATTTGGTTGTTAAGTGCGTCCAATCTTGATAAGTTAGTATTCAAGTTTCTCATCAAGTTGCCCACAAGCATTGAATTTGTAATTCTCATGGTTAATGCTTACTCCTAATTCCTAATTCCTAATTCCTAATTCCTCAAAGCCCAACTCGTCCTGTACCATTGATCAGTCTATCCAAGACTTCGTCCATTGCAGTAATGACCCTTGCTGCACCGGAATAAGCGTGCTGGTACTTGACCAAATTCGTCATTTCTTCATCCAGTGATACACCGGCAACCGAAACCCTCTGGTTTTCAGCTGCAAGCTGCAATGTTCCGCTTGTTTTAGCTGTTTTATGGGCGAAATCCAATGTATTAGCCACATCGAACCTAACACTGGTGGCAAATCCATCGAAGCTTCCTATGGCGACGCTTCCCGATGATATGGTCACCTCTATATCTTTCAAAAGAAATAGCGCATACATTGCATTCAAGTTTTCGTTGTTGCCTCGCTGCAACTCATTGGGAGCTCCTTGTTTTACTATTTCAACAGAGGATGCTGCAATGTTAAATTCGCTCTGGGCAACTTCATCGCTCAGTCGAATGTTTTTCGCTGTGATTTGCTCTATTCCCAAGGGGTCTGTTGCATCATAATAAAAGAAGTTGATACCAGTAACAGAGGCTCCTGTGGGTGGGTCTGTCCAACCACTACTATGAACTCTGTTCACTTCCTGAACAAGGGCTCTTGCCAAATTATTGAGCATTTCAATATATCGGGGGATACCAGCCAAGTCAACGCCGGAATTGTCACGAATATCCATGAAAGCTTTAAGTTCCCCACCTTTGACCACCTTCATATTCAATTCGTTTAGATTCGCTAAATCTGTAGTTAATATATAGCGAGTTTCACCATTTGGATAATTAATTTCAGTATAATCACTGGGTACATTGGGAGGTTTCGCTTCCTTCACAACGGAGGCATAATTTCTGCCCAGGTCGCTTATCCATACTGGAGTCCACACTTCAGCTTCGCCGTCTATCATATTATCCGTTTTTAGTAAGCCAAGCTGCGAAACCCTATCATGACTCACGAGCTTAGTACCACCAACATAAACCTCCAGCATGACATGCCCTGTTCCATCGGCTATTTCCTCATATTCCACATCGATTAATGAAGAAAGTTCATCCAAGAGCAAATTCCGCTTGTCTCGTAGGTCGTTGGCAATATGACCGGTGATTTCAAATCCATATATGGATTTATTAAGTTCCTGGATTTCCTTTGCGATGCGGTTAATGTCACCCACTGTGATTTCAACAGATTTATTTTGGGATTCCTGTAATTCTATCAAACCATCGTAAATCATGGAAAGCTGCTTCGTCAAGTCTTCTCCCGAAGTTTGCAAGAGTTTCCTTGGAGCCCCTTCCACTGTGTCTTCCGAAAGCACCTTCATGGCTTCGAAGAGTCTAGCGATGGAGAAGTTGATGCTAGTTTCCTCGTTTACATTGTCGAAAAAGGATTCCACATAACTGAGGCTTTCCGCTCTCTTATTCCAGTAGGAAAAAGTAGTATTCTCAACCCTGAATCGTTTATCTAAGTAGGCTGAACGAATCTGGTCGAGGATTTTCACCCTGACACCACCGCCCACCCTTGCTTGATCTCGTGGCAATGCTCTACCAATAGTGGCAAAAGGATCGTATGCCGTTGAAACAATCCGTTGGCGGGTATAACCTTTCGTTTCCACATTTGCCATATTATGGCCTGTAACATCAAGTCCCAATTGGCTCACTTGAATGCCGGTTTTACCTATTTCGATACCAAAAAACGTTGCTCTCATTTGTTGTTTCTCCTACTGCTGCTTTGCAGCTGTGGTTTCCATTTTGTTAGTAGATAATCAAGCTCGACTGTCGAAAAATCCTGTGGTTTTTTTCCTGTCCGGACTTGCATTACCATCGCCATCATAAAAATTATTGAGTGGGTCTTCCGAATCAACCATAAGGTTAATCATGATTTCTGAATACTCTATATGGGTGTCTATTAATTCTCTGTTTTCCGCATTGACCTCCATATGGGCAGATATCAGCATCGTCAATTCTGATTGCAATTCTCTAATCGCAGCTCCTTCTTGGGGCGTTGCCAGCTTCGCTATTGCGCTGACATTTACTTCCTCTATGGGCAAACGAAACTGGGTTGCGAGCTCCCCATGGAGTGCCAGTCGTTTCTTTTCTATCGCTCCGAGCTTGTTGAGTTCTTGTAGTCCACTGCGTACGATTTCTTCCAAGCTCTCTGCTTCTCCGCTGATGATGATTCGTCGCTCTTCCAAAGAAAGCTCCAGAATCCTCTCCAGCACAGCTTTTTGCTGGGATAAAAGTTTGCACAATTCAATTAAGACAGGTCTCATATTCCCTCCAAAGGTATGATGTTTCTTCCTTGCCCTTTTGCTTTGCCAATCCTTTGACATTCACTTGCGAAAATAATATCCCAATTCTCAGTAAAATCAGTTGCTAAACAGCCGCTCCAAGATTTTATCGGCTATTTTATCGCTATCGATTCTATATTGTCCTTGCCTGACGGCGTTTGTGATTCTTGCTATGTGTGCTTGTTCTTCCGGGCTACGTGTTTGAACCTTTGCCATCACCCTGGAAAACTTGTATGCCTCAGCAGAAACTATAACCTCATCCCGAACGTTAGGCTCACTCGGAATTGTACGTGGTTTTTGGATCAATTTATAGTTTCTCATGAGACTGGGGCTTACTTGAAGATTAACCCTCATATTGTCCACTATCTCCTTAATCTCTTTTTAATTGTATCCTATCAAAATATCGCGATTGTCTTACTTTCTTTTTGTGCTCATTTTCTACGTTCTGTTATGTCCGTATGCATTTTTGCATTATGTTTACTTGCTTTTAATTCTTTTTTTGCTGCTTCGGGTTCTTTGTTCCCTCCAGCGGATTTTAACATTTCAGAAGCTGCTTTGTTTTTACATTCTGTGCACATACGACCAGAAGTTATAGGCTTCCTGCATATGTCACAAAGGAGCATACCTTCAGAATCCGGATTGTCCAATTTCAGTCTTCCTTCTTTGAGAAGCCTGAGAATGACTGCCTTTTCTACACCCGTTTCCTCGATAATTTCATCCATTTTAGCATCGCGGTTTTCGTAGATATAATCTCTAACCGTTATGAAATCCTTATCAATTTTATCCAGACATTCGTGGCAGGTATCTCCTCCCAAGCTCTGGAAAGGTTTTCGGCATATTTTGCATTGCAAGATTGTCATATGAACACCCCCAAATCGTAAAAAATGGTCTATGGCTTAATAATACCATATGTGCAAGTATCATGAAAAGAAGAAATGCATCTTCCATTCATGTTCACCCACCTAATCTCCCCAATTATATATATGCTTTATCTCTTAATATTATTAGCTATGCCTTCCATTTCGTCTGCTGTAATTAAGGCTCTGGAAGCTAATGAAAAAGCCCTTTGCGTCCGTATCATTCTCGTCATTTCCGTTGCCAAATCCACATTGGAGGCTTCCAAGTATCCGTTTACCACCTTGGCATCTGCTGCGATAAACCTCTCGCCAGAAGCTATTGTTTCGGAATAATTACCTTCGCCCACCGACTCCAGTCCCATGAGGTTTCTGAAAGAAAACACTCCCAATTGAACCATAAATTCTTCATCATTGGCATTGAACAAAATCATATTATTTTCATCAAGTCCAATGGCTGTGGTATGTGGCGGTACTTCGATTCTATCCCCATTTGCATCCAACAAATAAAGTCCATCGCTGTTTACAATATACACTCCATTATCTTCAACGCTTAAATTAAAACTGCCGTTTCTTGTGTAAAGGGTTTCACCATCCGCTCCTTGGACAGCGAAAAAGCCCTCATTGGTGATTGCCATGTCCAGCTGTCTCTCTGTTCGTATCACATTACCTGCGGTGAAGTCCCTAGTGATTCCAGCCACCATCAAGCCATGCCCCTTTTGTTGGTTGCCTTCGGGAGTGCGTGGCAAAGCCGGCACATAGCCCGCTGTATAGAGAGCATCCTTAAAATCTAACCTGGAATTTTTATACCCCACGGTGTTAATATTTGCAACATTGTTCGCTATGGTGTCCAAGCGTCGCTGCTGGTTTTGCAGTCCAGATGCAGCAATCATCATTGCTTCGTACATTATCTCAATCTCCCAATCTCGTTGACGGCTTTGCCAACGGTTTCATCTATCATTTGCATCATCCGCTGATTGGTTTCGTATGTCCTAAACACGGTGAGCATATCCACCATTTCCCTGGCGATGTCCACATTGGAATTTTCAAGGAATCCTTGCCTGATGCCATATGGCTCTGCTTCCCCTAGGGGTGCTGCCAAAGAGGTATACAAATTGCTGCCTTCTTTTCGCAATTGTCCATTATCTGCAAAGGAAGCCACGCGGATTCTATCGGTAAATGTCTCATTTACCCAAACCCCGCCGGCAGCGTCAACGGAAAAATTCAATCCAGCCACATATAATGGGCCATTTTCTCCCAGAAGGTAGTTGCCTTCACCATCAACAAGATAGCCCCCTTCATCCACATAAAAGGCACCGTTTCTCGTATATCGCTCGCCCCCTTGGGTCTGCATCACGAAAAAGGCATCTCCGATAATGGCTAGGTCTGTGCTACGTCCTGTTTCTTCCATCCCGCCTTGTTCGAAATTCACATAAAGCTGGTCTATTTGCGTTCCCATGTTCAATGGTCCCACGTTTCTTGTGTAGCCCACCACATGGGTGTCCTTTATGCGCTCGATCATCACCGCATCGAATGAATGGGATACCAAGTTGTCCTTCTTATAACCGGTGGTATCTGCATTGGCGATGTTGTTGGTAATATTCTCCATCCGTCTGCGCTGGAGCATCATACCTGTGCCCGCTGTGTATAAGCCTCTTACCATTTTCCTTGCTCCTTTGAGGTTATATGCTGCGATTATATTAATTATATATACGCCGTGACATATTGCAATTGCTACCTTTTTGTCAGTATTGACATATTCCCTATAAGAATAATACGCAATAGTACAGCAATACCTTTTCTTATAGAAGGTATCGTACTTTTGCGCATTATACTTAACAGTTTTCTATTATTTTTATGGAAGATGGAAATATAACCTACTAAATATAGTATTTATTCTTTGTTTAATTGTACAATCAATTCATCGTGTTCAATACCTAAATTATTGTTTTTATGGAAAAATCACAACCATTTTTGCTTCATGATACCAAAATATTTCATCAACAAAGCTTTCAAATGCTCTCAGCGGTAACATGGTGAAATTGTCAACGATTACTGGAGCTTGATCTAATATAAATTCTTCATCATTTATATAATAAGATAGCTCGTCAATTTTCATCTTAATGGTTGATTCATTGATAGTTGCAGTAATCGACCTATCAGCCTCATGCCAGATTACATTACCACCCAAGATATTTTCAACCAGATATCGAAACGGCAACATAGTGCGACCATTGATTAGCATGGGAGCTTTTGGAAGTTCATCGACAACTGTATCGCCATGTGTGACAAAATCTTGGTTTATTATCATCACCCAAGATATTTTCAACCAGATATCGAAACGGCAACATAGTGCGACCATTGATTAGCATGGGAGCTTTTGGAAGTTCATCGACAACTGTATCGCCATGTGTGACAAAATCTTGGTTTATTATCATTGTAACTGGGTCAAGCTTGTACTCATCTATAACGAAAAATGGTAAGCCGTTTTCGTTGGCGAATGCTTCTGCTGTTGATGATTCATACCCAAATACTATGAAATAGTATGGGTACAATGGATTTAATACAAATGCTCTTTCGCCTATTGTGGTTTGCGGATTGTAAAAAACCACACTTCGTAGATAAGATGATGCAAAAAAGGCTATCGGTTGTATAGTTTCTACACTTTCAGGGATTGTAATGCTTAAAAAGGCAGATTGTTGGAAAGCATTTGCTTCAATAGTTTTTAGTTTGTTAGGTAGAACAATAGATTTTAAGCTACGGCAGTTAGAAATAGCACAAAAACTTATCGTTGTAAGATTCTCCGATAGTTTAATATCTGTAAGTGAACGACAATCTGAGAACGCAGCTCGTTCGATTTCTATTACATTGTCAGACATAATAACAGTAAGCAAATTCCAATTATCCATAAATGCTTCTTCACCTATGCTGACAACAGAATCAGGTATAGAGAGCGTAGTCAAACCACAATTCATAAATGAGTAGCTTTCGATTCTAGAAAGGTTCTCCGGTAAAGAGACGCTCCAAAGATTCATGCAATATGCAAACGCATATTCCTCTATGGTTACTATACTATTTGGCAGCGTTAAATAATTCAGGCTCACACAGCGCATAAAAGCAGATGGTCCGATATATTCCAACCCCTCTGACAAGACGAGTGCTTTTAAGCCACGGCAAAATGCAAAAGCCGATTCGCCTATGTAAGATACACTTTCAGGGATTACAATACTTTCGATACTTTCTTTTTCATAAAACGCCCTTGGTGCAATTCTCGTAACCCGATGACCGTTAATTTCGCTTGGTATCTGAAGCACTGCATCTGTTCCAGAATAGCCAACAATAGACGCTTCATTATCAATTATTATGTACTCGTAATCGATATGTTCATAAATGATAGATTCATCAATGGTGTTTGCACCTGTCATTAATGATAAATAAAATGCTAAAATTACGATTTTTAAAAAAATGATTAATTGTTTGCCTTTTTTTAACATAAAAAACCTCTTTAAATGCGATGTTTATACTACATTAATTGTTTTCCATGTAAACAATCAATTCATCGTGTTCAAGACCCCAGTATACTGTATTACCTACTTTTTTTGCACCTACTTCAATCCCAAATATTAGTTCGTTTATTTGTTCGTTATTGTTTATAGGTATTATAATTTCAATGTATATGATACCCTCTCCACCGCTACTCTCACCATATCTATTTCTAGCAATTTCTATAACTGTGGAATATTTTAAATCATTTTCACTTCCAGTATATAGTAGATTTATCATTTCATTTCCAGCAACTAATTCCTCTGGAAGAGTACACAAGACATCCTTCACATAGCAACCATCTGGCAAAAAAAATGCAACACCACCCCAGTCACCAATTGGAATACTAACTTGCGCAACTATCTTGATATTATACACATCTATAGCAGACTGAGATACTAGTATGGTGCCTTGTACATATGATGATTCTTCAGATAAACCTATTTCAAAACTGCTAGAGCCTACCAAGCGAGAATAGTCTGTCGCATGGTCATAATCTGTTGTATAGTTATTGTTACTAGATCTACAACCAATAAATATAATGACAACAGAAAATGCTATAGTAATTATTGTTACCCATCTATGTACTGCACTTCTATATATCACAAAACGCATACACATCCCTCCAGTACATAAAACCTAATGGCACCATTAAGTAAGATAAAAATAAGCAGAGCGGTTAGTATAACGCAATTATCGTAACATTCATATATGTGAATGTCAAATAATTATAATACAAAATCTCATCACCCCGACTTTGCGGACTAATGAGATTTTTCGGTCACTGGCTCACTCTTAAATGACAATTTTTATATTGCTTATATCAAGGTCTACCAGTATTTATATTCTTTTATACTATCTATCCCATCAACCGCTTGCCATGTGGGCTACTAGGTCTATTACTAGTTTTACTTCGTTTTGGGTTATGCCTAGCTCTTGGGCTATTTGGGCTTGGGTTTTTCCTTCTTCGGCTAGGGTTAGTATGGCATCTTTGTTGCTTTTTCCTTGAATGTTGCCTTGAATGGTTGATGGTGGTGATTGGGGTTCATTGTCTGGGTCATCGTCCAATAATCGTTGAACAACCTCGCCATTGTCACCATCGCCAACGATATAATCTGCGCTTCTACCAACCGGACTTCTCACCATTCTCTCTGCTCGCTCCAGCACCTCGCTGGCAGCTCTAATCCGTGTAGCATCCACTGTCATTGGCATTGCTGGAGCTCTTGCTGTTTCTAGTATGGGTACGAAAGCAGGCTCTTCCTCGATGCGCTCTATTATCGCTTCTTCCATTCGTAGTTCTTGCAAACGTGCTTGGGAAGCGGTAAATGTAGCAGCTGCTCGGCTCTCGTATTCTTTTATATCATCCATGGCTGCGGCAATTTGTTCGGTAAATTCATCCATTATACTCTCAATAGTCTGATACAGCTGGAGGATATTCGATTCTTTTTCTTCCAAAAGCTTTCGTTGCCGCTTCACATTCCCAAAAAGCAGCTTATACAATATCCCAATCAAGCATACCAACGCCGCAATAAACAAAGCAAAGGCATAGTAAGTTATTCCCATTATAAATCATCCTCAATTTATTTAAGTTACTGTAATGATGTTTGCAGAGCATATCTTGTTCCAGTTAAGTATTTTTATTTTTTTATGCGGCTTTGCTCGTAACTTTTAGCACACAAAAATAAAAATACTTAACTGGAACACATGAGTCTTTATTATATAGTGATGTCGATTATATTTTTGCTGGGTGGTACTAGAAAGTCCAAATCTGGGTTGCTATCTTCAGAGTCCTCGTAACCGCTCCCATCATCATATGCAGCACCGCCACCGCCATCGCCATCGGGCAGCATTTCCACCTGCTCGGTATCGATGGTACCAGCGACCTTTGATTGGTTTTCGGCATCATTGATGATTTCCCGCTGTGCCAAGGCATCCTGCGCCACTTCGGGCTTTTTCTGCAAAGCACTACTATCTCTAGCAAAATCAGCAGTTCTTGCCACCATTATTTGATTATCAATGCTTTTTATGGACACATTATCACCAACCCTTCAGGTTAATTAATGATTAATAATGAACGATGAACAATGAACGATGAACGATTCCTGCGGTTTCGGGCGAATTGCCATTCGCCCCTACGTTCCTAATTCCTAATTCCTAATTCCTAATTCATACATCCCTACGTTTCTAATTCCGTTTTATTTCACAGGGGGTGTATGATACTTGGCCTTCTTTGAATTTGAATGTGGCGTATTGGATGTCGTCGTGTACTTTTAGCGTGTCGGTGCCGATTATTATTCTGGCTCCGGCGTATACTGTATCAAATACATGGATTCTGCCGCTGATGGCGTGTTCCAATTCATCTTTCAAATCGTTGATTTCCCTTGTATAAACAGCCATTTGCTCCGTGTTGTTTTTTCTGTTTTCTTTACCGGAACGATAAAGCTTGTCATAGGTTTCCTCATCGAGTTTTTCTTTTGCTCGTGATAAATATGTATCAAGCTGGTCCAGCTTCGTCATTTCTCCTGCCAGCTTCTCCATTTCCTTTTCCAGTTCCGAAAGCTTCGCTCGCTTGTATGGCATAACGCCCACTTCCACTTCCGTTTGCGCCTGGGAAACCGAACCTATGGAATTGGCGACTATTTCATCGGCGGCAATTGCTCGCCCACCTATGATACTGCCCCGCTTTCCCTTTGCGTGGAGAGACTCGCCTGCCTCAATAAGGCTGTGAATGCTTGCATCCACTGTGATTGTCCCACCTGCTATCGCTGTACCCCTTTCGATATAAAGCATGGAAATTGACCCTGCTGCTTCTATCCTACCCCTGTCCATGCCCTGCATACCGCGCTTGACTTCCACATTGCCGCCTGAAATGATTTCTGAAGCCTCCACCACTCCACCTATGACAACACCCCCGGAAGCCTTTATTACATGCCCTGACAGCACGTTTCCGCTCACTTGTACACTACCGTCAAAATCAATATTACCGACACCCACGTCCACATCGCCGTCAATCATATATATATTTGTCACATTGACCGAGCCATGTATATATTCCACCATTCCCGATGTTTCTGCGAACATTTCCGTCTTGTCTGCATTTATTATAACATTTTTACCCTTTGGCAGGGTTACATTTTTTCCAGGACGCTGCTTGATGACTTTACCCTTCACCGTTGAGCCAGCAGTCCCCTCGGTTGCCACTGTTCTTGACACAAGAAGCTGACCTTCGTTGCAGGGTACAAAAAGGCTTAAATCTTTATAATCGACTTTTCCATCTTCCAACTCCCTGGGTCTCCCCGTTGCCGGGTCTGTCTGGAAATTAAAAACAAGCTTTCCGTTTTCCCCGTCCACAGCTTGAGTAGCTGTAGCAACCACAATGCTTTGCCCATATTTTTTCCCTTGCAATACTTCCGAAAGTGCTTGCTCATCCAAGCCATGGGTCACACCGGCTTGCAAAATCTTTTCCTTTGCCGCTTCCAGACCTATTTCCGCGCCCCCTGGTTCTGGAGCTAAAAGTGTCACCCTTGCTTCCATTTCATACTGGGGTATTTCCACAGTGATGTCTTCACCGAAAAAAAACTCTTCTTGATCCGGTGCTATCCTTGCTCTTCCAACCCGCTCAATTAGAAGCAGCTGCACGCTTGCCTCGTCCAGTCGGGTCAAGTTTTTCCGTACGATATATTGGGATATGGCAAGTCTGTCCAATTCTTTTCCCAGCCCTCGCTCCCGATATAGTTCCAGATATACCCCATCAGATTCATAATAAAGCCCAAAGCTGGCATCCAAATCCGCCAACTGCCCCTTTGTTCCATTAAAGGCAAACACGCGAAACTCCGAGTTTTCATCGTCTTCGCTGATTGTTTCAAAGACAATATCGTTTTTATTAGAATCAAAATAGTCCGCCGCCATTGCTTCTGCAGCCTCGCGACTATTGGCTGTAAAAATCCTAGTTTTAGATTTACCCATGTAAATATCCTCTACGGGGGACTTTCTGACATGAGCACATACTTACAAAAGCCCCTCAGAAATCCCTAACTTTTATTCTTGCCACCACCAGTTACTAGCTTATATGAGTTTTTCCAACTTTGTGCGCATTTTTGACAACACCTTTGAGTGTATCTGAGAAACTCGCGATTCTGTCACTTGTAAAATATCAGCAATTTCCTTTAGGAGTAAACCTTCGTAATAGTAAAGTGTTATCACCAACCGCTCTTTTTCGGGCAGAGTGTCTATAACATCCCTCAAAAGCTCTTTTCTCTCATTATTGAGTAGCTCATCTTCGGGAGTATTCAAATCCGGACTTTTAATTTCCACTTCCGAATTACCCGAACTGAGAGCATCTTCGAAATTCACCAGGTTGAACATATGGGATTGGGTGAGAATCTTTTGCACCTGCTCAACTTGCATTCCAAGGGATGCAGCCACCTCTTTATCGGCAGGGCGACCTGGGTTCATATTTTCAAAGGTCTCATATGCGCTGGTTATTGCGCTGATTTTTTTCCGAAGGCTGGGAGAAGCCCAGTCTTGGGAACGCATATAGTCTAGTATTTCGCCGCGTATCCTGGTAACGGCATAGGTCTCGAATTTTACTTCGTGTTTCAGCTCGAATTTTTCCACAGCATCAATCAAGCCAAGCATTCCGCAGCTCACTAGATCGTCATATTCATTGTAGTTATTATACTTGGGCATCATGCGTCTGACGATCCATTTCACAAGATATCCGTAGCTTAAAAGCAATTCGTTTTTTGCATCAATACAGCCGGAATTCTTGTAGACCACCCATAAACTCGATAGTTCATCAGGAGTCAATCTTGGTTTCGTTTCATTCATTTCTACCATATCTAATCACCATCCCGGGTTATAGGTGCGAAGCACCTGTATTTTTGTATTATTTATCATTTATTTACTAGCTAAGGTCGCTACTCCTCGCCAACAATCAATTTTTCCTGAACAATCCTCTTTTGCTGTTCTGTTAAAATGTACTTTGTTAAAAAATCGTTTTTTGATTTAGTAAGCCCGAAAAGTTGCATTCCAACATTGTATATGCCGGATTCCGGAGTAAGAACAGATCGGACCACCCTTCCGCATACCAGAAACGGTGCGGAATCACCTTTGAAGCCATCGAAATATAGCTTCAGCATATATCTCTCATCGCGTTTACACTCCCATTTTGTTGTCAGTAGCCCGATGCCTGCAACGCTTATGTCTTTTGCCCTGGCATCTGCCAATCTTGCCGCTTCCTCAATGTCCTCCCGCAAGGCAAGAGTCAGTTCGGCACCTTCGGTATATTCAAAAAGCACAGTATCGATGCTGTTTACGGGTAAGCGGTAATACTCGCGCCTTTGATCCTTTTCCGGGTCTGTCAATATCTCTATAACCGGATACTGGGTCTCATTTTTTGTAACAATATCAACAACCCTCGCTAGAACAATATATCTACCTGATATTCTATAAAAAACTACATATACTTCGTCATACAGCCTCAGATGCATTTGCGTCTGTCTATATATCGGTGCGGAAATCATAACTAAGCCATTTCTATCTATATCATCTACCCTTGCCAGGTAGAACTGTTTTCCATCCACCGTTAAATCGATTTTGTCGCCAACTACAATGGTAGTATCATTTTGCATACTATTTTTTCCTCGTTTGATATGTTTATTTCGTTAATTGCTCTCGTTTTTCACCCATGATTTTATTAAAAACTCTAGACAGTAGCCCACTTGATGCATTTTCGCTGGGTATTTCCAGTATCGATTTCGCAATTCGCTCAATTTCCCTTGATGTTTCTGAAAGAGGAGCACTTACTGAAATTGGTATCTGCCTCTTAATCGATTGGGGTATGCTCTGGTCATACATTATTTGCCCCATGGGGGAGATATTTTTTCCCAAATGCCTTCCCACCACTTCTATGAAACCATCTTGGACTCGCAAGGCTTCTTTTTTTGATTCGCATTTATTCATGAGAATATGTATCTGATGGGAACGATTGGATTTCACAATGGTTTTCACCAGAGCATATGCGTCTAATATGGAAGTTGGTTCAGGCGTTGTCACCACAAGTGTTTCCGATGAAGCCAACACCAGCTTTACTATGTTGTCATTGATTCCAGCTCCAGTATCGATGATTATCACATCAACAGCGGTTTCTATTTGGACGAGTCCTTCGATTAAGCCACCAAGTTGGGCTTCATCAATATTTAGCAAGTCGTTTACACCAGAACCACCGGATATGAACCTCACTCCCTCGTAACCATACTGGATAATTTCATGGAGTGCTCTCTCACCTCGCAGGAAGTGGCTCACATCATATTTCGTCGCCACACCCAGCATTACATCCACATTTGCTAGACCAAAATCCGCATCAACTATGAGTACGCGCATCCCAAGCCGGCTCATGGCTACTGCTAGGTTTACGGATATTGTCGATTTTCCAACCCCGCCTTTGCCGCTAGCCACTGAGATAACCCTGATGTCATTGGATTTTCCAACAAGCTCTCTTAAGTTTTGCGCTTGATCAGCCATACGCTATTCCTTAATTATCTGTTTTGTTACTGCTTCCACATCCACGACTTCGATATCATCGGGTACGTTTTGCCCTGTGGTGACGTATGCAATCGGCTTTTGGGTATACCAGCTGAGGTTTAATAGGATTCCACGATACTTTGTTTCGTCCAGCTTTGTGATAAGCAGCCTATAATCTTCCACAAAGCCATAGGTATCCACCATTTCCTTTAGCGCAGAAAAACCGGTTGTAGCTGCGAGGCATAATAGAATGTCCTCTGGTTTCAAAATCCTCACTATGTCTAGTATATCTTCTTTGTGTTGTTCGTCTCCAGGGCGTTTCCCAGCGGTATCCACAAAGACAACATCCCTGTCTGACATTGCTTCCATGGCACCTTCCAGCTCATCGGATTGATATACCACCTGGAGGGGGATTCCCATTATATCGGCGTATGTTTGCAATTGCTCTTGGGCACCAATGCGAAATGTGTCAGTATTGATTATCCCAATCTTTTTCTTTTGCTTTACTGCAAAATCCGCCGCAAGCTTAACAATTGTTGTTGTTTTTCCCACACCTGTGGGTCCCATTACCAATATGACCTTTTGGGTAAATTTTTTATGGAGTATTGGAGCTGGCTTTCCGAAACGCTCCAGAATCAAATGCTCTAATATTTCACTAGCGCTGCTGTCCGGCTGGTTGCGCAGCATATTTTCCGTTTCCTTTGCCAGTGAATGTGCCAATTCTTCTCTCACTTGGTTTTCAATCATTCTTTGGAGCAGCTCTTGCACTTCTTCTACATAGTCATATGTGATGTCTCGCTTGACAAAGGAAAATTTTTCGATGAACTCATTTAGCATGGAGTCTATGGAATCTATGCGTCCATCCAAGCGTTCCAATTGTTCTGAGCTGACCGTGGACGATGCCAAGGGCGGCGTAAGCACTGCTATGCTCTCTTGTTCCTTTGGAGGCTGCATCCCATAATACTGTGCCGATTGTGAAAGGTTAAGTTTCTTCACGGCAGGCACATTAGCTGGGTCATAAGCCACCATGACTTCCAATATGGGTTTTCTAAACAGATTTTTGAATCCTTTTTTCCTCATCTTGCGACTGTTGAGAATTACAGCATCCGATCCCAGTTCTTTTATGACCGTATCCATCGCCTGCTGCATATCGTTGGCATGGTATCTCTTAACCAGCATATTAAACCTTCCTTTATATGAAATCCTACACCCTGATTTGATTTAATTAATTACAATCGTACTATTCCTTCTGCAAAGACTTCCACATTGCTGTCTATTTCGTTGTATGATAGTACTGCTAGTTCTGGGGAGACTTGTTCGGATATTTTTCTAAATTGTCTTCTCACTAAAGGAGAAGTGAGTATTATCGGCATACGACCTTTGTTTTTCATGTTTTCGATTATGCCTTTGAGCTTATCGAATATGGAATGTACCTGCATCGGCTCTATTGCTAAATAAGCACCATGTTCTGATTGTTTTGTGCTGTCGATGATAAGTTGTTCCAAGGAGGGGTCTAGGGTAATGGCATATGCCACATCGTCTGGAATGAAGCGTTTGGAAATGGAGCGGCGCAAAGCTTGCCTGACATATTCTGTGAGCATATCCACATCCCTTGTCATTACTCCATAATCGCCCAAGGTTTCGATGATTGTCGCCATATCTCGAATGGGTACATTCTCCGATAAAAGATTCGCCAATATCTTTTGCACCTCGCCCAAGGAAAAAAGCTTTGGTACCACCTCATCCACAAGGGCAGGTTGGGTTTTTTTCAAGTTGTCCATGAGAGTCTGAACTTGCTGCCGATTGAGTAGCTCATATCCGAAACGCTTTATCACCTCTGTCAGATGAGTCGCAATAACCGAAGGTGGGTCAACTGTGGAATATCCCAGTATTTCCGCTTCTTCCCTATTGTTTTTCGGTATCCACAAGGCTGGCAATCCAAAGGTCGGTTCAATGGTGGGAATCCCATAGATTTCCTCCTCCACTTCTCCGGAACTCAATGCGAGCAAATGCTCTGCCATTACTTCGCCTCTGGCTATTTCCACGCCTTTAAGCTTAATAATATATGAATTTGAACCAAGCTGGATATTATCCCTAAGACGAATGGCTGGTACTATAATACCCATGTCCAGAGCGCATTGTCTTCTAATCATCACCACACGGTCAAGTAAATCTCCCCCTTGGGAAATATCCACCATGGGTACAATCCCATAGCCAAATTCCAATTCGATGGGGTCCACTTGGAGCAAAGTGGTAACACTCTCGGGTCTTCGTTTTTCTTCTGCGCTGACTTCCTCGACTTCATGTTCGTCCATGATTGCCGCCCTTTGCTGTTTGTTGTTGACGAAATAACCAACGAGCATTAAGAGAGCTGCCACAAACCACATGAGAAAAGTTGGAAGCCCAGGAACCAAACTGACGATGACTATCAAAACACCTGCCATAATGAGAGCATGGGGTTGGGCTAGAATCTGGTCGGCAACCTCTCCACCAAAGGTGGAATCTCTGCCTGACCTGGTCACTATGATACCCGAAGCCGTTGACACAAGCAGTGCGGGAATCTGGGTCACGAGACCATCGCCGATTGCTGCAAGAACGAATATGTTTACAACTTCATTTAAACTTCTGTCCATGGTTATCACGCCGATTATCAGACCACCGACTATATTAACGAAGGTGATGAGCAAACCAGCAACTGCATCTCCTTTGATGAACTTACTTGCTCCGTCCATGGCTCCATGGAAATCAGCTTCCAGTTGAATCTTATCTCGCCTGATTCTCGCCATATCTTCATCAATAAATCCGCTATTGAGGTCCGCATCGATTGCCATTTGCTTACCTGGCATGGCATCCAAGGTGAATCTGGCGGAAACCTCGGCTATGCGCTCAGCACCCTTTGTAATTACGATGAATTGAACAATCAATATGATGATAAATGTGATGAGTCCCACCACCAGGTCGCTGCCGATTACCACGCTGCCGAAAGCCTTTACGATATTTCCTGCATTTCCTTGGTTACCCAGTATGAGCTTCGTTGTACCCACATTGAGCGCAAGACGAAACAATGTGATAAACAAAAGTAAGGTGGGAAATACCGAAAAATCGATGGGGTCTCTCACATAGAGGGAGAAGAGCAAGACAATAATGCATACAGCAATATTGACAATGAGTAAAAAGTCCATCACTTTAGTTGGAAGGGGAAATACTATTATGAATATTACAGCCAAAAGTACGAGGGCTATGGCTATATCGGAAAATTTCATGTGCTAACTCCTGATTTTTCCTTTTTGTTTGTATACGAAGACCAATATGTCTGCAACTGCTTGATAGAAATCAGCTGGGATTTCATCGTTTATTTCACACATGGCATAAAGGGCTTGAGCAAGGGGTGGGTTCTCCACGATTTCTATGTTAAATTCCTGTGCTTTTTCCCGAATTTTTTTTGCAACATAGTCCTGTCCTTTTGCTATGACCATGGGAGCTCCACTAATGTTTTCATCATATTTCAAAGCAATTGCATAATGTGTGGGGTTTGTAATGACCACATCGGCTTCGGGAACCCTGCTCATCATGCGCATCATGCTCATTTGCCGCTGCTTTTGTCTAATTTTGCTTCTAATTTTCGGGTCACCTTCTGTGAGTTTATACTCATCCCTGACTTCCTGTTTCGTCATTCTCAAGTCTTTCTCATATTTCCACCATTGATAGATGAAATCCGCTGTTGCTATAAACACCATAGCTATGCACATTTTCAATGCCATGAGAAATGCGGACCTCATTATGTGAATGAAAGATAGATATACATCCCTTCCCACCATGTTGGGAAACTCATCTAGCATTATCATGTACTGTTTATATGCTATATATCCTAGGACGATTACTTTCAGCAGTGATTTCAACAAATCAACCAGGGTTTTCACTGAGAACATCCGCTTGAATCCACTAATGGGGTTGATTCTGTCAAATTTCATACCCAAAGGTTTCGTTGTGAACATAAAGCCAACTTGGAGTACATTGATTGCGGTGCCAGCTATCATTGCAGCTGCTAATATGGGGAAAAGCGTGTAGAGTGCATTTAGTAAAATCCGTGGGTAAATGAGCATCACATCGCTCTGGGAAAATCCATCTTGTGTAATTATTATTGAATTATAGCTGAGCATTTCGGTGATGAGTGCCATGTTTCTTTCGACAAACCAGGGCCAAATGAGAAAAAGCAATCCAAACATTATTACGCAGCAAAAGGCTGTATTCACCTCGGTACTTTGCCGAACTTGACCCTTTTCTCTAGCGTCCCTTCGCTTTTTAGGTGTCGCTTTTTCTGTCTTTTCTCCACTCATTATCCACCTGTAAACACTGCAAAAATTCTCTCTATGCCGTTGTACATTTCTTCAAAGACTCGACTGGTGAAATTCGTATATATCGGCAGGGTGGCTGCAAAAACAAGCATCCCCACAAACATTTTCAGCGGTATACCCACAACGAACATATGTATCTGGGGTACAGCTCGCATCATTAAGCCAAAAGCTATTTCCAGAGTCAATCCTGAAGCCAGGAGTGGTAGTGCCATCATGACTCCCAAGAGAAAGGCTCTTTTGAAAACATCCAAGGCAACAAGTCCCAATCTTGGTGAAATAACCGGTGTTCCTATGGGCAGAGCCCTTATGGTTAAGTAAACCATTTCAATTAGCTTATGATGTCCGTCGATGGCGAAAAACACAATCAGCAGTAACATATTGAGCACATTTCCCATCACCGGTGCTTGCATATTATTTTGAATATCATAAACGTTGACTATTCCGAAACCAATTTGCATATCGATAAGCTGCCCCGCCGTGAAGGCAGTTAATGCAAAGAATATGTTCGTAACATAGGACAGAGCCATTCCCAGCACAAGCTCGCCAGCGCATATGAGAAGAAATCCAAGAAGCGATGTGTAAACAATGGGTTCGGTTTGTGGAAAAACTGTCAAAAACAGATATGTAAGCGATACTGTGAAGCATATTTTGGCAGTTCGTGGAATGTTGACTCGTCCAAAAATCGGCGAAGTTACAACCAAACCCCCCACTCGAAATAGGAGCAGGATAATGTAATCCGCATTTTTTAGCAGCTCATCCAAACCCAATGTCATGGCAGCTACCCAGTTATCCTATTAATTGAATCGAACAACCTTTCAACAAATCCGCCGATTCGTCCGAATATATATCCACCGAAAAGCAACATGGTCAGCAATACACAGACTATCTTTGGTACAAAGGCTAAAGTCTGTTCATTTATCTGTGTTGTTGCTTGAAATATAGATACCAGCAAGCCTACTCCCATGGCGACTATCAACATGGGTGCCGCTGTGAACACCACTGTTGTGATGGCATCTGTTAACAATGAAATTACTTCACCTTGAGAAATCATCGGGTTTACCTCTTATTTGATATACGGAGCTCTAGTAATTAAAAGTTCACTAATATGCTCGAAATGATTGCATCATTGATCCTATCACCAATTGCCATCCATCCACCATAACAAACATGAGCACTTTAAAGGGGAGCGATATCATGGCTGGTGGTAGCATCATCATCCCCATTGCCATTAGGGTGCTTGCCACTATCATGTCAATAACAACGAAAGGCAGGTATATCATAAAACCGATGAAGAAGGCGTGTTTGATTTCGCTTGTCAGAAACGCTGGGATCAAAACGGAGTTGGGAACAGACTCAGGGTCCTGTACCTCTGAGCGAGAAAGACTTACAAAGAAATTCAAGTCTGTTTCCATCACCTGGGCGAGCATGAAGTCTCGAGTTGGAGCCATTGCGTTTTCTATGAATTCTTCTTGTGTTATCTGTTGGTTTGTATATGGTACATATGCTTCGTTATATACTCTAGTCAAAACTGGATTCATAACAAAAATTGTCAAGAACAAAGCTAATCCGATTATGACTTGGTTCGGTGGCGTTTGCTGCATTCCCAGTGAGTTTCGCAAAAAGGAAAGGACAATGAGAATGCGGGTAAAACCGGTCAGCATCAATATGATTGATGGCAATAAAGTGAGTATCGTAAGCAGTATTATGATGTCAACCGTTTGTGTATTCTCTCCGAATAGAGTCGTTACAATATCTCCGAGAGTATTCATTCTTCCCCCTCCGAGTTTCCGCTTTGCTCCGATTCGCGAGCATCGCGTTTCTCGGATGTTTCGTATTCATTAGCAGATTTCATGCTGTCGGCAAAGGCGGCTTGCTTGTCGATGTTTTGAGCCGCTGTGCCGCTAGCTTGGGAATTGTTTCCCGAAATAAACGAGGATAGTTTATTCAATATTTTGCTATTGCTCCCTCCAGTTGCCATTTCGCCTTGTGTCATGGCTTCTTCCATTTTGGCTGTGGAGAGGTCAAATTGAGCAACATCCAATGTATCCAGAAGTGTCATTGATTGATTTGTTGCCCCTATGATGTAGATTTTCCCTGCAATTTCCACTATGTAAAATATTTTGTCTCTGGAAATTGCGAATTGCTCCACCAGTCTGATGCTTGAGAGTCTTCGAGCGTTTCTATTAAACCATTTATTGCTGCTTCGTCCGGAAGCTTTTTTTCCTATATATGCCGTGGCATAATACGCGCCGAACATAATGATGATAATACCGATTACCTGCAGCGTTAGACGTGTTGTTTCCGGCATTTATAAAACCGCTCCCTGTCTGCCTTTTATTTATTACTTAATCCTGGGTGTTATACTTGCATTCTCATGATTTCGTTATATGCATCTATAACCTTGTTTCTTATTTGCAAAGCAAGGTTCAGGGAAAGCTCTGCCTTTTGCGCATCTATGAGCAAACCAGATAAATCGTCGCTTTGCCCGGCGAGCAGCTGTAGTCCTGAAACCTTGTCCGCTGTATCAGCCTCGGCAGCTGTTTTCATGCTATCTGTTAAAATGCTAGCAAAATTATTTGCTGTTTCGTTTCCATCTTCAAGCATATAAAGCTTTGATAAGTCTGTCGTTAGTTTGCTTACCCCATTTGCCGAAAGGGGATAAATACTGTTAATGTTGTTTATGCTCATGCTTGTCTCCTTATTTGAGAGCTATTTATTTAAGCGAAATTAACGCAACATTAGGGGCAAAGGATATACTCCTCGCCCCTTACATATCGTTATTTGCCAATTTCCAAAGTTTTAATTGCCATGTCTTTAAATGTGTTCAGTGCAGTTATATTGGCTTCATATGCCCGAAAGGCTGACATCATATCAGTCATTTCCTGTACTACTTCCACATTTGGGTATCTTACATATCCATTTTCATCTGCATCTGGATGAGTTGGATTGTAGTCGAATTTGAATTCCGACTGGTCTTCGCCTATCTGAAGCACCCGAACGCCCCCCGATACGGATTGCGCTCTATTGAAAAATGCTGCAAAATCCCTATCGTTCGTCTTTTCTCCAAAGACAACATACTTCCTTCTGTATGGTTCGCCGTTTGCTGTTCTTGTCGTATTACTGTTTGCTATGTTATCAGTGATGACATCCATGCGTAGCCTGGTTGCCGTAAGTGCCGATGCGCTAATATTCATAGAGCTGAGAAATGACATTGTCTCGTCCTAACCTTTCTTGCGTAGCGATTTAGCTATCGCCAAGTAATATAAACATGAGTAATGTTGCTTGTTTAAACCAAAAAACTATCCAGTTTTTATGCATATCGCGCTTCATCCCGCATGTTTTACCCCAAACACCAATCCACGCAATAATACTTTTGTCGCATTAAACGATTTGTAATCGATTTTTCATTCCTAATTCCTAATTTTTAATTCCTAATTGTAAATCCTAATTCCAAACTAAGTTCATCTGCCTTCAGATATCGCCATTCTTAAACGCCTAAATTCGCTATTTAGCTTTTCCAGCACGGTGTTATAGTAGAGACTATTCTGTGCTAATTTAACGTTTTCATCTTCAATATCAACGTTGTTACCGTCCATTCTCATGGATAAGCCCTGACGCTCCGTTATTCTTGGCGCTACAGTATCAATATTGCCAGTTCCAATATCTATGTGCCGCTCATGGGTTTTTGTTCCAGTAAATCCGCTTCCGCTTATTGCCCTAGCCATGTGTTCTTCGAACTGGAGATCAGACGCTTTGAAATTGGGTGTTTCCACATTGGCTATATTGTTTCTGATTACAGCATTTCGCGTCCATGCAGCAGATAGTCCTTGATGGAGCATATCAACCGGCTTGAACATATTGTCCCACATATAATCACCTCTTTCAGTATTATTAAAATTAGTTATTTTGAGTATAACCGTCCAATTTGGTATTTAATCGCTCTTTTTGCTAATATTCATTTTACTTTCTCTTTACCTTGACCATTTTGGTGTAAATTCCCTAACCACAATGATTATCAGCCATGTATACTGTATGGGCGATGCTCAATGAGTATAACACGGCTGATTTTAATTGTCTATTATTTTTGCTATTAAAATTCTATTTTTCATACTTCAAATTTACGCTTTTCGCATTTCTTCTGATTTTTCAATGGTTTTTCGGCTTCTAAATTTTTCTATTTTTCGGTAATGTAATTCTGCCTATGGCATAATTTAGTAATGTTAAAATTATATTACAAATCATGAAGATTCATGGGTAGCTCTACTTCACCCTTCTATATATCGATGGAGCTACCTGTTGGAAATCTCCAGCTATTCCGCTCAGGGTTTCGCTGAGACCAACGAAGAGATAACCTCCCATTTCCAAGGCATTGTGGAACTTTTTGGCAAGGCTTGCCTTTGTGGGAGTATCGAAATAAATCATTACATTACGGCAGAATATTATATGGAATTTCCTCCTAAAACGAGTAAACTCATCCATAAGATTGAACTGGTTAAAGACTACTTCCCTTGCTAATGTATCCTTTACTTGATAGTCTTCATCACCAACTTTAGTAAAATACCTAGATTTCCACGCAGCAGGTAAGTTGGTAAAATGCTCCTCGGGATATAAACCCCTCTTTGCCATATCAAGAACCTTCACTGATATATCTGTCGCCAGTATGGTTGTATCCCATTGACTTTTATTATTGCCAAACCATTCGCTGATGACCATGGCGGCTGTATAAGCCTCTTCTCCAGAAGCACAGCCAGCACTCCAAGTTCGTAAATCCTTATCGGAAAGGCTTGATGTCCAATATGGCAGCGCAACATCCTCCATGAACTTATAATGGGTCTCTTCTCTCATGAAGTAAGTATAATTTGTTGTAAGCTTGGTCATCAAGGTATCCATTTTACTGCCGCTTTTGTCCGAGTATATATCCTCGAGATAGTCATGAAAACCATTGAAGCCCTCCTGTGCGATCGAATTTGTCAGGCGGCCTTCAATAAGTGTTCTTTTCTTTTCGAGGTTTACACCGAAATTCTTCTTGATATAATCGCGGAGCTTAAAAAAGTCTTGATCTTCAATTTGCATTGTCATGCTCCTATGCAATTTGCTATTACTGGTAAAACTAGCAAGCAATCGGTGAAATCCACATATTTATTAATGCTAAATGCCCGCAGCCCTACAGCAGCCTGCATTTGCAAGTATTTATAAAAGCTTAAATATGCCTCTCTCACCCCGCAACCTGTAGTTTATTTTGTAAGTTTACCTAATCTTAGTTTACGTTTATTACATACTCAAAATGAGTTCATCATCATTGTTTACTTCAAAGACTTTATACACGTCAATGAGCTGCTTCACCTCGCCATCGGCAACCCCAACGGCTTTAATGAAGTAGTTTTTCATATAATTCCCAGTAATTTTAGGAGGGTCTTGGACATTTTCATCGTCTATGGATGTAACATCCTGTACACCATCCACCAAGATTCCCACACTCATATCATCCATGCTCAAAACAATGATGCATGTTTTGTCGCTGTACTCCACTTCACCTTGACCAAAACGCATTGCCATATCAATCACAGGTATAACAGTACCTCGCAAATTGATGATGCCTTTCACATATGGATGGGTATGTGGTACCAATGTGATTTCCTGTACGCTGATAATTTCGACGACATAGCTGATTTCTATACCATATCCACCATCCCCCACAAGGAATGTCAGATACTTCCCCAGCATTACATCTTCAAATTCCAGGTCAAGATCCTCAATATCCACTATATCTTGCATTATTTTCACCGTCCAGACATTATTATATAGTATATATCATTCCCAAATATTTTAGGAAAGTTTACCTTAGTATTTAAACAAGCAAATCCAACAATAGTCCTCGGATTTCATCCACTCTTCCAAGTATTTCTATTTTGTCCGCTTGCTCGCTCATGACAGCCTTACCCAATTCATCGAGCTTTTCATCAACTATTTTTACAGTGGCAATATATCGATGTCTTCCACCACGGGCGGCATAGCTGTCTTCTTTGGAGAAAGCATAACCATTGCTGACAACCTCGTCGAGAAACTCCCTGATGAGCCTTCTATACCTGTCATATTCTCTGACATCCACCATTTCGGAAAGATTTTCGCCCTGTTTATCAATCTTATCCTTGAGCTCGTTAAGCCGCTCCACATACATTTCTTGGCTTAAATCGGTCAAAGTCCTACGAAAGAGAAGCTGGTCGCTCTCCCCCACATCCCGAATCTTTGAGCCGCTTGCAGAGTAGCGACCTATATCCGAGCTTTTGATATTTGATACTTTCAGGCTCATAACATCACCGCTTTAACCCTTCTATT
>Ga0099364_10000419_pt1 | contig 71068 bp, 60 predicted proteins | sample TergutTh196P3_FD_73070 | JGI IMG/M metagenome (GOLD analysis project Ga0099364, IMG submission 73070) | Microcerotermes parvus P3 segment gut microbial communities from Pointe-Noire, Republic of the Congo - Th196 P3 | ecosystem: Host-associated > Arthropoda: Insects > Digestive system > Gut ...
TAGACATGACGGTCGCCGCAAACGTCGCGTCGCGCCTGCGCGGACGGTGCATGGTAAACGCAGGGCAAAAGCCGTATTTCTCCGTTAAAATCCCCCCCGGCGGCGACCCGGTTGACACGATAAGGGAAGCGGTTGAGGCGATGGCGACGTGAGGACAACGCTTTTATATGCTTAGTTACTGTTGCGGATGTACAACTACAGAAAATGCTTATTAGATGCGGTTAAAAATAACTATTATATAAGAACAGAACGCAATTATGTTCAACAGTGAACCTATCAGAAATTCTGATAAATTTATTTTTTTAATGCAAATAAGAACTATCCTTGAAACAAGACACAGTACAATAATGAATAACGAGATTTCCGAAATGAGTATTGCAGTGTTCCAAGCTACAAGCCCTTCAAGTCCAAAAATATTATATTTGCCTGCCCATCCGGTATTATTTTGAATATAATAACTAAATCCTAACAATACATAATTCACTATTGTTGTTAAAATTGAAATAGTAAAAAACAAATTTCCTGGACATGGCTTTTTCAAATACTTCATCTCACGCCCCTAATATAAATTTTCCACAGCCGCTAACCTTTTCCGGATTCCATTACGCAGTCCCATTTGCTTCTTTTAAAACCCGCACCTCGTTTTTGTATTCGTCGCGGGTTAAGACATGGTTTAACAGCGGGATTGCCGCCCTTGTCGAAATGCGGGAGGGAAGCCCGAGCTTTGCGTAAAGCTCACGCCTTAAAAACGCGCTGTTATCGCCGCCGCAAAGGCCGTCCTCGTATAAATCCATGCGGGTGATTTCATCGCCCGTTTCCTTTTTCTTTTTCAGATTAGCCGCAATCCCCGCGCGCTCGAACGCCTGCCTTAAAACGGCGGACTCCATGCCCTCGACGCCGAGCTTGCCCTCTGCCGAGGGCTTTCGTTTTCTTCGCTCCTTGCCTAAAATATCGGGGATATACACGTTTATAATCTCGCCCTCCCACACGATGCCGGAGAGCATGGCGCGTATCTGAAAGCCCGCCGCGTCGGAATCCGTCAGCACGACGATGCCGCAGGTTTTGGCAAGGGTCCTTATCAGCTTTTGCATTTCTTTGTCCTTGAAAATCCGAAAGCCGTTCGTGGTGAGGATCAAGCCGTCAATCAGCACTTCCAGTTTGATTTTGTCGTATTTTCCCTCAACGATTACAGCCTGCGTAAGCTTTATCCTTTCCACGCCCTCACCCCACTATGAGGAACAGCTCCGTTACGGCTTTTTCCAGTAATATTTTATCGTCTATGCCTGTTGATTTCATCTTAAGGTCGCAGTCGTAAAGCGTGTTTAACGCCCGTCTAAGCTGCTGTGACGACAGCCTTGACGAAAACGCGTTCTGCACGCGGTAACTGCTTTTATAGCCGAACGCCCTCGACATATCCTCGGTGGTTTTGCCCTCGTTTTTTGCAGCCCTTGCGCGGTACATATCGACAAACGACATCTCCAGCACCGCCAGAATCGCCACCGGGGATTCGCGCAGATAAAATAAATTAGAGAGAATATCCATCGCGCGTTTTGTGTTTCCTGAAAGAATATTCCTGCTTAAATCGAACACCCGCGCCTCAATTTTCGGTATAGAAACGGCGTCCACGTGCGCTTTTAAAACCGTGCCTCCGCCCGCATACGCGCAGATTTTCGCGGTTTCGGTATTAAGCGTGTGCATATCGTTTTCGCATACTTGCAGGATATATTTGCACACGGCCGTTTCGATCTTGCACCCGTTTTTTTTCGCCGCAGATTTGATAAACGCCACAAGCCCTGCGGCATCCCTTGCGCCAAGCTCGACGGCAGTTCCGTATTTTTCCGCAAGCTTTACGAGTTTTTTCGCGTTCGCGCCGTCAAACAGGTGCGGCTTTCCCGTCACCAGCAATACGCACGCGGGGTTTAAATCCGAGAATACTTCTTCAAGCTTTAAAAAATCCTCGGCGTTAAAGCGCTTTGGGTCGACGTCGTCGAGCAGCACGCACTTTTCCAAAGCGCCGAAGGGCAGAGTTTCCGTCGCGTCATAAAGCATGTCCGGGTCTAATTTCCTGCCGTCAAGCTTTTGGAAGTTAAATGCCGACTCATCTTTACAAACCGTCCTGATTATTTTTTTAGCCCACAAATCAATCAGGTAGCTTTCGCTGCCGAACAAAAGGTACAGCCCCGCCGCACCCGTATCCATAAACGCCTTTGAAAAGCTGTTTTCGTTTTTATATAGCATGGCAACCCCTCAAGATATATGATACCATAAAAAGAGAAAAAAGGGAAGCTGTAGCGGCCTGTTTGTTGTGTTGCGACAAGGGGCGGCCCGTAAGGCGTTTAGCCAATTTTTGCCGTATTGTGTCAAACGCCAAAAGAACCGCCGGCCTTATGGCCGGCGGTTCTTCGCTACTACAATGTGTTATTCGCCTGATTGCTCTTCTTTCATTTTCGCATAGCACTCGCTGCAGTATACAGGGCGGTCTTCCCTCGGACGGAAAGGAACCTTTGCATCCTGGCCGCAAGACGCGCATGTGGCCGTGAACATCTCGCGGTCAGGCCTTGCGCTGTTCTTTCTTGCATCGCGGCAGGGCTTGCACCTTTGAGGCTCGTTCACGAAGCCTCTCTCAGCGTAGAATTCCTGTTCACCGGCGGTGAAGATGAATTCAGATTCACATTCTTTGCAGATTAGAGTTTTGTCAGAGTACATTTTTTCTACCTCGCTTTAAAATTTACCCGTGGACTGGAAATGCTGAGACTGAGAAGGACTCGGGACACCGCCGCCAAGGGTTATGACAGCCATCTAAGGCTGATTGCCATGAAGAAAAGGGTGCCGGACTAAAGTTCCGGCCTTAGCTTTCGTCTAACTCTTTGCAAGGCATTGTCCACAGCTTTTGTGGTAGTACTCAGCATCTGCGCGGTTTGCAGGTAGGAATGCCCTCTGAGATAAAGCTTTAAAACTTGCCATTCAAAATTGGACAAAAGAGATTTGATTTGTTCTTTTAGAAGCGCCGAATGCTCCCGCTCGATATAAATATCCTCCGCCGGCATTGTAATTGCGCTTCCTGTGAGATTCTCCTTATCGATCACATCGATGGAAACACCTGTTTTTTCAGTTGTTTTAATCTGTCTTTTCACGGCCGTCGCCATCGCGTTGTTGACGCATACCGCGGCGTATGTCTTAAATTGCACGCCTTGTTTTTCATTAAAGCTTTTTACGGCTTTAAACAACGCAAGCATGCCTTCCTGAACGAAATCCTCGGTATCTGAGCCGACTACGCTTGAATAACGCATCGCCCTTAGCTTCAAAACAGGCGCATACCGCCCGCATAACACATCAAACGCGTCCTTGCCGCCGCTTTTGGCAATTAAGGCAAGCTCCTCGTCAGAAGCTGCTTCTAAATTCGCAACCGGCCCGATATTCATAGGTAGTCCCCGTTTAAGCGTCATTCGATACCATACTAAACCATAATTTCGCAATTGTCAATAGTTTGTCCGCAGTTTATTTGGTTTATTTCGGTTTTTCGTCATCTTATCGTAATGTCGTTGATCCATTTGCCGCGTAATACCCGGATCAGCGCAGTTATAACCTTTAAGATTTCGTCCGTTTTCAGTATGGAATACACAAGCCAAACAGGCAGCCCGAGAACCAATCCGGCGACGGCGCCCAGCGGGATGCAGATGCACCACATAAATACAATGTCAATAACCAAAACAAAGCGCGTGTCTCCCCCGCCGCGCAGAATCCCCACCATCATGTTTGCGGCAAGCGCCACGAAAATGACGACGACGGAGTGCACGTTGATAATTTGCCTTGCGTATTCCTTTGCAAGCGGAGAGATGTTGTAAAAGCCTATCACAGGGGTTTTCAGAAGCTGTACCGCAACGCACCCGATAAGACCCAGAAGAAAGCTTATCGCTAAAATCGTTCGCGCATACTCCTTCGCCTTTTCGTATTCGCCTGCGCCGACGGTGTTCCCGATTACAACGGCGGAGGCGTTCGCCACGCCGAACATCGCGATCGTGACAAGCTGCGCAAGCACCATGCAGATTGCGTTTGCCGCGGTAAATTCACGTCCCATGCGCCCGATTATAACGGCGATGACCGCCATTCCCGAGCCCCATATCAATTCGTTTATTATAACGGGCATCCCGGCTTCAAGAAATTTGCGGGCCATGCCGAGGTTTCTTGTAAAAAACATTTTTAAACGGTACTGTATCTTCTTGTCATATTTAATCATGTATACCGCGATGATTATAATTTCGGCAACCCTTGCGATGCACGTGGATATCGCGGCTCCGCTAACGCCCAGAGCGGGAGCGCCTAAGTTGCCGAATATCAAAACCCAGTTTAAAAACGCGCATATAACAAGCGAGCTGGTTGAGACGATAAGCGCGATTTTTACAATACTTACGGCGCGGATTAAGTGTATCGTCGTAATCGAAACGCCCATAAACAGATACGAAAGCCCGACGATGCGAAGGTATTTGACGCCTTCTTCGATTACCTCTAGGTCGGTTATAAAGACCGCTATAACCTGCCGCGGAAAAAACACGGCCAGCAGCGTGAAGAAAACTCCCGCCACAAGGATGATGCGGTACATAACCGTCATGATTTTTTGTATGGATTCCACGTCTTTTCTGCCCCAGTATTGCGCCGCAAGAACGCTTGCGCCGCTTCCTGTGCCGAAAGAAAGCAGGATAAAAATAAAGGTAAGCTGGTTCGCGATCGAGACCGCCGAAAGCTGAACCTCGCCGAGCATTCCGACCATAACGGTATCGGCTAAGGAAACGCCGAACAAAATAAGCTGCTGAAGCGCGACCGGAAGCGCGATCGACAAAAGCCCTCTGTAAAAATTTTTATCCTTTACAAATAAATTCATGTTATGTAATCCTCAAAGTCTTTCCCAATACTCTGTGCAAACGCGCAATATGAAGTATAGCATATCGCGAAGTCTATTGATAGTTGTGATTTTTCCTATTCTTTCGCGATGATATGCCCGAATTTTTTGTATATTTGTATCATTTCTCTTGAGGTTTCATTGTTTTCGTAAAGCAACAACACAGGCTCCGCCTTTAAAAACGGCTTGGCCCCACGCTTTCCCTCTATAAGCACAAGCCACGGCGCGCTGTCTTTGTCCTTTTGCACGAGGCGCATCCGCTTTGGCTCAAGCTTGTTGGAACGCATCGCTTCGAGCACGTCCGCTAAGCGCTCAGGCAGATGGCACATGCAGAACCTGCCGCCAAACCGCAGCAGCTTTGAAGCTGCGGCGCAGCAGTCGTTTACCGTGCACAACGTTTCGTGGCGCGCGATTTTGTCGCTTTCCCCCAAGCTGATAATCCCGGAGCCGCCCGCGTTGTAAGGCGGGTTACAGGTCACAAGGTCGAAGCCGCCAAAGGAAAGCACGCCTTTCAGCTCACGCAAATCGCAGAGAACGGGCGAGAGTTTTTCTTCAAGGGCGTTTAGCCGCACCGTTTCTGAAAGCTGGTCGATCGCCCGCTTTTGTATATCCACGGCAACAACGCTTTTTGCAAGGTTATCGCGCAGCCATAAAAGCGGGATGATTCCGCAGCCCGTGCCTAAATCGCAGGCGACGGAACGCTTTTCGGGCCGCGCAAAATAAGACAGCAAAAATGCGTCCGTGCCGAACGTGTGCTCATCCGAGATGCAAACCTTTATCCCTCCGATGTCCTCCGTTTTGCAGATCATATTATTACTTCCAATCCGTTTTAAAAATCATGATTTTGTGGTATTATATAATGTACGATTAACTTTGCGGGGTGAGGAGATGGCGGCGAAAAAACTTCTTTTGATTTATAACCCGCATTCCGGCAAGGGGGAGTTTCCGGCAAGGCTTTCCGATGTGGCCGACCGCTTCACAAAAGCCGGGCTCGAGGTCACGGTGCGGCCCACGCAGGGTAAAAAAGACGCGTACAACACGATCATTTCACGCGCGAAAGACTTCGACTGCGTCTGCTGCTCCGGCGGGGACGGCATGGTAAGCGAAGCTGTCGGCGCTATCATGAATCTAAAAAAGCGCCCGGTGTTCGGGTATATCCCGTCGGGGACTACGAACGATTTCGCGTCGACGTTTAACATCCCGAGAGACGCGATTATGGCGGCCGACGTCATCACGTTCGGAGTCCCGCGCGATATTGACGCGGGCTATTTCGGCGGCACATGCTTTGCGTATGTTGCGGCGTTCGGGCTTTTCACCGATGTGACGTATGCGACGAATCAGGACTTTAAAAATATATTCGGGCACGCTGCATATATGATTGAGGGCGCAATGCGGCTCGGTTCAATTATATCACACAAGTGCGAAATAGACATTGACGGCGAAGCGATCGCCGGCGACTTCATCTTCGGCATGGCGTCGAACACATTGTCGGTCGGCGGATTTAAAATGCCGTCGGAAACGAATATCCAGCTTGACGACGGCTTGTTTGAGGTCATGCTTGTGAAAAGGCCTAGGAGGCTTGCCGATTTACATAAAATCGCGTTGTCGCTTTTAACCCAAGGGGTGGAGTCCAATGCGCTGATTCTAAGGCAGGCGAAAAAGATGCGCGTCGTTTCAAGGAAACCGCTGGATTGGACGCTTGACGGCGAGTTCGGCGGAACAACGACCGACATAACCATCGAAAACAAAAAACAGGCGTTCGAAATCATGGTTCCGCTGCCGGAAATAACAATCGTTTAAAAAATTTTACAAATAATTCATAATTTGTTTACAGTCAAGCCCCCTTGCAAAATAAGGCAAAGTGTGGTAAGATTACAAAGCTATTGATGAATGAAAGGAAATACGTTAATGAGTATACTCGAAATTGTCGGCGGAATCCTTATGATTTTAATGTGTATCGCGATTGTGGTTGCGGTGGCCTTGCAGGAAAGCCCGAAAGGCTCCGGCATCAGCGCGCTTACCGGCGGCGACTCGTATTTCAACAGGAATCAGGGCAGAACGCTTGACTCCATGCTTGCAAAAACCACGAAATATTTGGCCATTGCGTTTTTTGTCCTCACCGTTCTCGTATACGCGGCCGATGTTTTCCTGCGCTGAGAATACGGGCGTGTTTAGTCCGGCAGCTTAAAACAAGCGGCTTAATACCGCCGTAAAGCGATGCGGCAGTAGTTTCGCTCTATGTATTATGAAACAATGAATCACGGCGTCTGTCAAGCGGGATTGATAAAAACAGTAATCATAACGAAAAACGGAGCAGATGGGTAACCTTATCTGCTCCATTTTTTATAGTTTTAAAAACCAACGTTTTTATGACCGTTCTTGTCTGCGATTAATGACGCAATCTACAGTTCTATTGCCCAAAGTCAAAACGATATGATTGCGAGTAGTTTTGCATAAACAGCGCCCGCCGACGGCGAAATTACAAAAGAGCCGAAGGGAATAATCTTGCAAGAGGCGATGAAACAAATGAAAAAACGGATACTTATCTCAATATTTTTAATGGTTGTGACACTGTTCGCAGCGTATCCGGCTGTGTTTGCCACAGATGACGGCGAAGTTGAGATGAAAGAAAGCGATCCGCGCTATACGGAGTTTTACGGCAAAATAATCGGCACAATTCTGGGCGGGATTTCTGAAACCTTAATCCCTAATATTTTTAATGGGGTTGTGGTTTACTACAGCAATCCGACCGCTGCGATTGAAGATATACGCAGGGGCAGGATAGACGGGTTTATGCACGACCTGACGATTCTGGAAAATATAGTGACAGCGCCCGGCAATGAGGATTTGGAGATTGTGGAGGTTCCCGCTGAAATCTTTATTGCGCCCATAGGCGCGGTGTCGAATGATCTTAAGCTGATCGGCCGTTTCAACGCCTTTTTATCGGACATTGAAATAGACGGAACATTGAAAGATATGCAAGACCGCTGGATGTTTGCTTCCCCGGGGTTTGAGCCGTCCATGGCCGACCTTTGGCTGACCGGCGAAAACGGGGTCTTACGGGTGGCGACGACGACACAGAGAGGCTTGGATGTCGAGCTTGTCTTGCTTTTCGCAAAACGCGAGGGCTTGCTTGTAGAGTTTACAGAAGTTGATTTTACCGCGTTGATTCCCCATGTTTTAAGCGGACATGCCGATATGGCGATTGCAAACATCTCTATAACGGAGGAACGCAAGGAAAGCATTTCGTTTACTTATCCTTTATACTACGACCAATATGGAATCCTTACATTAAAACTGGATGCGGCCGGTAACGCTGCAAGGCGGGAAGCCGGACTGTTTGAACGGCTGAAAATTGCAGTGGAGCGCAACCTTCTCATTGACGGCCGCTGGAAAATAATTGCAAACGGCCTGGGCGTGACGATGGTAATCGCGCTTTCGGCGCAGGCGCTCGGCACAATTTTCGGGTGTTTTCTGTGTTTTATGCTGATACGCGGCAACAAATTCGCGGTATGGCTTGTAAACTGTTATTGCGGCATGATTTATGGCACGCCCAGGGTTGTGCTGTTGCTGGTTACATACTATATTATTTTCAGCGATATGGACGTGTCGAATATCCTTGTGGCGATTTTGGCGTTTACGATGATGTGCGCCGCGGAGGTCGGACAAAAATTGAAAAGCGCAATTGATACCGTGGCCCGTGTGGAAATTGAAGCGGCGAGGAGCTTGGGGTTCACCGCATTCGGGGCGTTTACGATGGTTACGCTGCCACAGGCTGTGCGCCGGGTTTTGTCGGGGTATTCCAATGATTTTGTCAAGCTGGTGAAGGCTACGGCGATTGTAGGCTACATCGCCATTGTGGATTTGGCACGCGCGGGTGACATTATCCGCGGGCGCACATATGACGCGTATTTTCCAATCCTGTTTGTCGCCCTGATTTATTTAACGTTTACAACAATATTGGCAAAGCTGATTAAGTATACGGTGAATAAGATCAACAGAGGTGTAATGCCATGAGCTTGATTTCCATAAGAAACCTTGAAAAGCATTACGGCGGCAACGTGATATTAAAAGATGTGAACGCAGATATAAAAAAAGGGGAAATCATCTCCATTATCGGCTCGTCAGGGGTAGGGAAAAGCACATTTCTGCGGGCGCTTAACTTCCTTGACCCGCCTACCGGCGGCGAGGTGTTTTTTGGCGGCGAAAAGCTGACGAAGCAAAATATCGACGCCATGCGTCACAGGCTGGGCATGGTGTTTCAAGATTTCGGATTGTTCAGCCATATGACCGTATTGGACAATCTGATAAAACCACAAGTCAAGCTGCTCAAAATCCCGGCAAAAGAAGCGGAGCTAAAAGCGCGTGCACTTTTAAAAACCGTTTGGCTAAGCGACCGGGCGCGATACTACCCGCACCAGCTTTCAGGCGGGCAAAAACAGCGCGTGGCGATTGCCCGCTGCCTTGCCATGTCACCTGAGGTAATCTTGTTCGACGAACCCACAAATGCCCTTGACCCGGGCATGACCAGCGAGGTTATGGCTGTAATCCGAAATCTTGCAAAGTCTGGCATTACGATGCTCATCGTCACGCATGAAATGGATTTTGCCCGCGACATGTCAAGCCGCGTGTTTTATTTGGATGAAAAGGGGATTTATGAAGACGGCAGCCCCGAACAAATTTTCGACAAGCCGCAAAAACCGAAAACCCGGGCGTTTATTTATAATTTCCAATCCTTTCACTACAACGTGCCGGGACATGATTTTGATTTTGCGGAATTGTTGAACAAAGTCGAAGACTTTTGCTATCGCCACGCAATTGACAAAAAAATAGGGAACAGGCTGCAGCTTCTGGCGGAAGAGCTAATCCTAAATATCATAACCCCAAACTACGGAGCTTGTTCGCTTGCCGTCAGCTTTTCGGGGAAGCTAAGGGCATATGAGCTGTCGGTGACATACGGCGGTGAAAAATCCAACGCGCTGGCATATACAGAGGATGAGATTGCCGCGTCAATTGTGAGAGAGAGCGCAAAAACATTGCAGCATACATATACCGACAACAAAAACTGCATAACGGCAACGATATAGGCATGGCTTGCATCAAACGCCGGATTGTGGATGAGGAAACGGCATGACCACAAAATCATGCCGTTTCTGAGAAAGAATACCTTATTGTTTTATGCAATCCGGTCATTTAGGGGCGCGTCTTTTCGCTGTGCCAATCGGTTACCTTGGCCTTTCGCCGATGTAGATTGTGACCGGCATCCGGTCGCTCTGTACCGTTTGAAAATCATTCGGCGACAGCGCCGCGACGTTCGCGGTGGCTTCGTATACGCCGTCGGGCAGCCTTTGACCGTCAAGGCTTAGCTTGTCGTAGTCAATGGCGGCGCCCGGCTCGAGCGCGCCTGTGTAGTAAAGCGAGCGCATCGTCTCGTTATCTACGATGTCGACGCTCAAATAGTATGTGTTGCCGTCCGGGTTTTCAACAAGTACGTTGCCCTGTTCGGTGGACGACGGGAAATATATCCTGCCGTTAAAGGTATACGGGAAATCGCTGCCGCCTGAAATCTCGTCGCCGGATGCGGGCGACGCGCTGCCGGACGACGGCTCGCCGGCGCTGCCCTCGTCTATTACCGCCATATCGCGAAACGCGGTCAGCCGAAGCGTAAGGACAACCAGCGTAATGCCCAGAATCGCATAGCAAAACGCGCGGGTTATACGCTTTGTGTTGGAATAAAGCCCCATCGAAGACCCCCTTATATCCTATACACCTATATCATATCACGCTAAGGCGGCATGTTCAAGCTTTTGAATCGATTTCCTTTCTTGCCATGTCAATAAAGCCGGAAATTTTCATCGCGCCGGTGTCGCCGCCCTTTCTGGAACGCACCGCAACCTCGCCGTTTTCAATCTCGCGGTCCCCGATTATGAGCATGTACGGAACCTTTTCAAGCTGACCCGCGCGGATGCGAAAGCCGATCTTTTCGTTGCGGTTGTCAATCTCGGCGCGGATGCCGTTTGCTTTGAGCTGCCTTAATACCTCCTGCGAATAGTCAAGCTGGCTGTCGCCTATCGGCATGACAAGCACCTGCGTCGGCGAAAGCCACATGGGAAGCGCCCCCGCGTATTTTTCAAGCAGCAGCGCGATCGTGCGCTCATAGCAGCCGATCGACGTGCGGTGGATGATATACGGGTGTTTTTTCGTGTTGTCGCTGTCCACGTACACCATGCCGAACTGCTCGGCCAAAAACGGGTCGATCTGCACGGTGATGAGCGTGTCCTCCTTGCCGTGGACGTTCTTAATCTGGACGTCCAGCTTCGGCCCGTAAAACGCAGCCTCGCCGTCGGCTTCGACATAGCTGAGACCAAGATGGTCGAGGATAACCCTCATCTTGTTCTGGCAATCCTCCCAGACCTCCGCGTTGTCGATGTATTTTTCGCGGTTATCGGGATCCCATTTCGAGAAGCGGTATGTGAGGTCCTCTAAAAGCCCCAAATCGCCCATCATCTCCTGGATCAGCGACACAACGCCGTCGAACTCGGCTTCAAGCTGCTGCGGCGTGACGACAAGGTGCGCCTCCGAGATTGTGAATTGCCGCACGCGGATGAGCCCGTGCATCTCGCCGGACGATTCGTTGCGGAACAACGTCGACGTCTCGCCGTACCTGATCGGCAAATCCTTGTATGAGTGAAGCTCCGTGTTGTAAATGCTGTACTGGAACGGACACGTCATCGGCCTGAGCGCGAAGACTTCCTTGTCTTTTTCCGGATCGCCCATGACAAACATGCCGTCGCGGTAATGCTCCCAGTGCCCCGATATTTTATAAAGCTCGCTCTTTGCCATGTATGGAGTCTTCGTAAGCAGATATCCGCGCTGTTCTTCAGTGTCCTCGACATAGCGGGTAAGAATCTGGAAGAGCTTCGCGCCTTTCGGCATGAAAAGCGGCAGCCCCTGACCGATCACATCGGAGGTCGTGAAGTATTTAAGCTGCCGGCCTATCAGGTTGTGGTCGCGTTTTTTTGCTTCCTCCACGGCTTCGAGGTGCGCCGCAAGCTCCGCCGCTTTCGGAAACGCCGTGCCGTAAACGCGGCAGAGCATCTTGTTCTTTTCATTGCCGCGCCAGTACGCGCCCGTCGCCGACGTCAATTTAAACGCTTTGACTCCGGCTGTGCTTAAAAGATGGGGACCGGCGCAAAGGTCGGTGAATTCCCCCATTTTGTAAAAGCTTAAGTCTTCGCCCGCCGCCGCGTGCTCGCGCATCAGCTCAAGCTTATACGGCTCGCCGGAAAGCAATTCTTCGGTTTCGTCCGCGGAAACCGCAAACCGCTCAATTTGAAGCGATTCCTTTACGATTTTCGCCATTTCCTTTTCGATTAATACAAGCTCGTCGGGCGTAAAGGGATTTTCCACGTCAAAGTCGTAGTAAAAACCGTTATCAATCGATGGGCCGATTGCAAGCTTTGCATCAGGGTACAGCCTTTTGACCGCGCACGCCAGGATATGGCTTGCCGTATGCCAAAACGTATGCTTTCCCCCATCGTCTGAAAACGTGAGGACCTGAAGCTCGCAGTCCTCTGTGAGCGCATCGCGCAAATCCTTTTGCCCGCCGTTAACATTCGCGCAGCACGACGCTTTAAAAAGACCCTCGCCCAAGCTTTTACAGACGTCGGCAATGGTACTGCCTGTCCGGAATTCTTTTACAATTCCGCCTTTTAATGTAAGTTTTATCATTTATCACAAGCCTCTTTCTATTGGCAAAGTTTAGTGGGTGGTGCAATCTTATAAATATTTATCTAAGCAATTGTAACACCGTTTTTTCGCAAAATCAAGCGGCAAATCGATTAAATTGCTGCGCTGTGGCGCATAATTCTTCAAAATTGTTAAAAATTTGGCTTGACAAGCGGTGCTGCTCATACTAAAATAGAACATGTATATCATTGTAACTATTTTGTTACAAAATAGTTCTTTGACAATTAAATATAGATAGGAGGTTCCCTGATGTTGGCACACGTTATCCCTGTGCTTATTCCCGTTGGACTTGCATTTGTTGTTGGAGCTATCGCCTTTTTTTTAGGTGTTCAATATAGAAAAAAAGTCGCGGAAGCGGAGCTTGGTTCCGCCGAAGAAGAAGCCAAACGAATCGTAAGCGATGCAATCAAAAATGCGGAAAGTAAAAAGAAAGAAGCCTTGGTTGAGGCAAAAGATGAAATCCACAAAATGAGAACCGACGCCGAGCGCGAGCTAAAGGAGCGCCGAAGCGAGGTGCAGCGCATGGAGCGCCGCGCACAGCAAAAAGAAGAAAGCTTAGATAAAAAATCCGATAAAATCGAGAGGAAAGAAGAGGACCTGCAAAACAAGATCGCCGACGCCGAGCGTCGCCTTGAAGAAGCCGAAACGGTAAAGCGTCACCAGTTTGAGATGCTTGAGAAAATCTCCGGTTACTCGGCCGATCAGGCAAAAGAGCATTTGTTAGGCAACCTTGAAAAAGAGCTTTTGCACGATAAAGCCGTGCGGATTGCGGCGATTAACGCAAGAACTCAGGAAGAATCGGACGTTAACGCAAGAGATATTATTTCACAGGCAATACAGCGCTGCGCGTCGGAGCATGTGGCTGAAGTCACGGTTTCCGTAGTCCCGCTGCCCACCGATGAGATGAAGGGCCGCATAATCGGCCGCGAGGGGCGCAATATACGAACGCTTGAGACCTTAACGGGCGTTGATTTGATTATAGACGACACGCCCGAAGCCATTACGCTTTCAAGCCACGATCCCGTAAAGCGCGAGGTTGCGCGGATAGCCCTTGAAAAGCTGATCCAGGACGGCCGGATTCATCCTTCGAGAATTGAGGAAATGGTTGAAAAGGCGAAAAAGGAAGTCGAAGCGAAAATCAAGCAGGACGGTGAGCGCGCCGTTATCGAAACAGGCGTACACGGCATACACTCCGAGCTTGTAAGGCTTTTAGGGCGTATGCGTTACAGAACAAGCTACGGCCAGAACGTGCTTGACCACTCGATAGAGGTTGCGAATCTGGCGGGCGTTATGGCCGCCGAAATTGGCGCCGACGTTATACTCGCGAAGCGCGCGGGTCTCTTGCACGACATAGGCAAGGCGCTCACTCATAAAATGGAGGGCTCCCACGTTCAGATCGGCGTGGACATCGCTAAAAAACACAAGGAAAACAGCGACGTCATACACGCGATTGAAGCCCACCACGGCGACATTGAGGCGAAAACCGTCGTCGCGTGCCTTGTGCAGGCCGCCGACGCCATCTCCGCCGCAAGGCCGGGAGCCAGGCGCGAAAACATTGAAAACTACATCAAAAGACTTGAAAAGCTCGAGGAAATCACAAATTCGTTCGAGGGCGTAGAGAAATCCTTCGCCATTCAGGCGGGGCGTGAAATCCGCGTACTGATACGGCCCGACGTTATCAGCGACGACCAGCTTGTCATAACGGCCCGTGATATATGCAAAAAAATCGAGGCCGACCTTGAATACCCGGGACAGATCAAAGTTCATTGCATACGCGAAAACCGCGCTATAGAATACGCGAAATGATTTTAAACGCTTATAGGCGAAGCATACGCTTATAAGCGTTTAACTGTTTTCCTCCCCCTGCATATAATGATGTATCGTCATAGCAGGGGAGGTCGCCGTTTTCTATGCGTGAGTACCGTAAAATCGAAAATGTCTTTAAGTCTTCAGCGCAAATAGATATTACAGGCAGTGCAAAGCTTGTATTTTTCAGCGACTGCCATCGCGGGCAAGGGGACAACATCGACAGCTTTTCGAAAAATCACAACGCGTACATTGCGGCGCTGCGCCACTATTACAGCAAGGGCTTTACTTATTTCGAGCTTGGCGACGGCGACGAGCTTTGGGAAAACCGCGAGTTTAAGCCGATTGCCGACACATATTCCGGCGTGTTTAAGGAGCTGATGCGGTTTCACCAAAAGGGCAGGCTTTTCATGCTATACGGCAACCACGACCATGTGAAGAAGAACAAAAAATGGGCGCGGCAAAACCTGTTCAGCTACTATAACGAGCGCGAAGGGCGCGCAGTTCCGATGTTTCCCGGTATTACGATATACGAGGGGATCGTGTTAAGGCATCTGGAAAGCGGCGGGAAAATCCTTCTCATACACGGGCATCAGGCGGATTTTTTCAACTACACCCTTGCGCCTTTAGCGAAATTTCTTGTCCGATACGTATGGCGCCCGCTTGAGGCCGTCGGGATAAAGGACCCCACCAGCACGTCGGAGAACCGCTCAAAGAAACGCATGCTTGAGCGGATTTTATCAAGCTGGTCAAAAAAAGAAAGCGTTATGCTGATAGCCGGGCACTCGCACCGGACCATGTTCCCAAAGCCGGGCGAGGCTCCATATTTTAACGACGGATGCTGCGTGCATCCGCGCCATGTCACGGCAATCGAGATTGCGTCGGGACTTATCACGCTTGTAAAGTGGAGCGTCGAAGCCCGCGCGGACGGCGTTTTGCATGTGCAGAGAAAGGAAATCGCAGGGCCGCACCAGTTGTCGGATTATTTTGTTTCGCGCACGGCTTTTGTGCCCGCTCAAAGCTAACGAAAGAAAAGGGAAAGCAAATGCATGTTATCGCAAACCCACAGGCGCGGATGGGAAAGTCCGCTAAAATCACCGATATTGTAACGGACGAGCTTTTGAAAAGGGGAATACCGTATACGCTCGATTACACTGAAGACGGCGCACACGCCGGCGGGCTTGCGGGGAAAGCCGTTTTATCCGGTGAGGATTTTATCCTGTGCATCGGAGGCGACGGCACCATTTCAAATATTCTGCCGGGGATTGTGGGAACAAACGCGGTGCTCGGAATCATCCCCGCCGGTACCGGCAACGACTTTGTGCGATACTTAGGGCTGCCGAGCGACCCGGTGAAAGCGCTCGACATCGCTTTGGGCGGCGACGTTCAAAAGATAGACGCAGGAAAAGCGAACGAGCGGTATTTTATAAACGTTGCCGGCAGCGGCTTTGACGTTGCGGTTTTGCGGCATACCTTGCGGTACAAGGAAAAGTTTTCGGGTTTGCTTCCGTATGTGCTGGGCGTTTTAAGCGCCGTGTTCGGCTTTCGCCACATGAAAATAAAAATAGCGCATGAGGACAGGGTAATCCATCGGAACGCGCTTTTGTTTAACGTCTCAAACGGACGGTATTTCGGCGGGGGTATGCGCGTCGCGCCGACGGCGGACGCCTCCGACGGGTTTTTCGACGTGCAGTATGTCGACGCGATTCCCCGGTTTAAAATCCTGTTTGTGCTGTCGGCGTTCATCAGGGGAAAGCATACTGGCTGGCCCATCGTGCATGGTTTTAAGGCAACGGAGCTTACCGTTACGGCGTCGGACCGCTCCCTTCAGCTTGACGGCGAAATTTTTGAGGAGGAAACCGTGCATTACAAAATATTCCCGGGCGCTGTGAATATACGGGTGCCGGCGCACAAAAGCTGAGCGACGGGCTCCGGCGACAAAGCCGGCGGAAATAAAAACCGACGGACGCCGCGTGTGGTTTCGCAAGAGGTCTGTTGAAGACAGGTTCTTAATCATACGCCTAGTGCTGTGACCGGTCACAACACTAGCTTTCGCTCTCCCGACTTCTAAAAACGGACTTGCCTTTCATATAATGAGGCAAGTCCATTTTAGCAGGGAGAGATAAAACAAATGAACAAGGCAAATCACACCCCCGGCCTTTCAACAAAAGCCGCGGCAAAGCTGCTGTTCGAATACGGCGAAAACAAGCTTGTTTCCGGCAAGAAGATAAGCCCGCTTAGAATATTCGCAGGGCAGTTCCGCGACCTGATGATTATGATCCTGCTGGCCTGCACTGCCATATCCGTCGTGATGGGCGAGACGGTCGAGGCGCTTGCGATCATCGTTATCGTGCTGCTAAACGCTATTCTCGGTTTCGCGCAGGAGTACCGCACGGAAAAAACACTCGAAGCCTTAAAAAATATGGCTGCTCCGAACGCGAGGGTCGTCCGGGACGGCAAAACCACGGTAATCCCCGCGTCACAGATTGTACCGGGCGATGTAATTTTGCTTTCGGCAGGCGATAAAATCCCCGCCGACGCAAAGCTTTTGGAGGTTGTGGCGCTTGGCTGCGACGAAGCGATGCTCACCGGCGAATCCCTGCCCGTGGATAAGCTTGCGGAGCGAGGCGACTTCGTGTATATGGGCACAATCGTGACAAAGGGCCGTGGCAAGGCGCAGGTCACGGCGACCGGCATGAACACCGAGATGGGCAAGATCGCAGGTATGCTCCATGAGATCGACGAGGGCGATACGCCGCTTCAAAAGAGGCTCGCGCAGCTTGGCAGGTACATAGCCGCGGGCTGCCTGCTCATTTGCGCCATCGTGTCGCTTGCGGGGATCATGCGCGGCGAAAAGCTTTTCGATATGCTGATAACGGGAATCTCCCTCGCCGTCGCCGCGGTGCCGGAGGGGCTTCCGGCAATCGTCACGATTGCCCTTGCGCTTGCCGTAAGCCGGATTTTAAAACGGCAAGCGCTCGTAAAAAAGCTGCATTCGGTCGAGACGCTTGGATGTGCAAACGTTATATGCACCGATAAAACAGGAACGCTCACGGAAAACAAGATGACGGTGCGGCAAATTTTCACGATGAATTATAATATCCGGGTCGAGGGGGCGGGGTATGAGCAGGCGGGCGGCTTTTACAGCGGCGAAAGACGGATCGCCGCCGTGAACTCCCCGAGCCTGAAGCGGCTTTTCGACATCGCGGCGGAATGCAACAACGCGGAGATTTACGCCCCTAATGGCGCGCACCCGATGCGCGACAGAACGCTCAATACGTCGTCCGGCGCGTGGGAGACAAACGGCGACCCCACCGAGACTGCGCTTTTAGTCATGTCGGCGAAGGCGAGCGTCATGCGGGGCGGTTATTCGCGGACAGGCGAGATTCCGTTCGACTCCGACCGAAAACGCATGACCGTGCTTGTAACGGACGGCGCGGGGCGAAGCTACGCCTTTTGCAAGGGGGCTCCAGACCTGCTTTTGGAGCGCTGTAAATTTATGCTGACAGACTCGGGCACGACGCTTTTAACGCCCGCGCATAAACTTAAGATAACAGCGGCAAACGAGGAAATGGCCGGAAAAGCCATGCGCGTTTTAGGCTTTGCGTTTAAAGAAAACCCATCGGGAAACACCGACGCCGAAACAGGGCTTGTGTTCGCCGGGCTTGCCGGTATGATCGATCCTCCGCGCAGGGAGGCATACGGCGCCGTCGAAAAGTGCAGGCAGGCGAAAATCAAAACGGTGATGATCACGGGCGACCACAAAGCCACCGCCGTTGCCATCGCGCGGGATTTAGGGATATTAACCAACCACGGCATCGTTTTGACGGGGGCGGAGCTCGACGCCATGAGCGACTCTGCGCTTGACGGCGTGATCCACAAGGTTTCGGTGTTTGCGCGGGTCAACCCCGGGCATAAGCTCAGGATTGTGCGCGCGTTTAAAAAATGCGGCGATATCGTCGCGATGACAGGCGACGGCGTCAACGACGCGCCGGCCGTAAAGGAAGCCGACATCGGCGTATCGATGGGCATAACCGGCACGGACGTCACGAAGCAGGCGGCGTCGATTATCCTGCTTGACGACAACTTCGCGACGCTTGTCGCTGCAATCGAGGAGGGCCGCGTCGTCTACAGCAATATCCGCAAATTCATAAGATATCTTTTATCGTGCAACATCGGGGAGGTTGTAACCATGTTCGCGGGTATGCTAATGGGCTTGCCCGTCGTGCTTCTGCCAATCCAGATACTGCTCGTAAACCTTGCAACAGACGGCCTTCCCGCGATGGCGCTCGGCCTTGAGCCCGCCGAGGACGGGATTATGGAGCAAAAGCCGAGGCCCGCCGGGGATTCGGTTTTCTCGGGAGGGCTGCTCTCAACCATAGTATTTCGCGGCTGCTTAATCGGGATCGTAACGCTTGCCGTTTTCACGTCGCTATTAAAGCAGGGCGGCAGCGTGGAGCTCGCGCGGACAGGCGCGCTTGTAACGCTTGTGTTGTCGCAGCTTGTGCATGTTTTTGAATGCAAATCCGAGCGGCATGGGATATTCAAAATCAACATTTTAAGCAACCCCGCGCTGATTTTGGCGGTCATCGCGTCGGGAGCCGTGCTGGCGCTTTCCGTTTACGCGCCAGTGATGCAGCGTATCTTCAGTACGGTTGCGCTCACGGATATGCAGCTGCTAAGGGCGGCGGCGTATGCGCTTGTCGTGCCGGTGATATCCTCGCTGTTCATCGCGCGGCCGCGTAAAAAACGAAACGACGTCCCATTGCCTGTGGAGGACCCCGCCATGTCAAGGAGATAAGCGGCGTCACCCCCCAACTCTGCGGTTCAGCCGCAAGGTTGGGGGGTACTTTTATAGTCCATGAAGCGGTATGCGTTTTAAATATTCAAATAAATATCATGTAAAATGTATTTCAGCCGATGCGGACGTTTCCCAGGATTGTTAAAAAGTTGACTTTATTGCTTTCATATGATATAGTATCGTTGGTTGCAAAACAAATAATATTTTTCGACCGGCCGGTAACTGTGCGAGTTTTTAGCTTTCGGGCGGAAAATCAACATGGATTCCGGCTCGTTTTCTGTGTTTTTATTCTGGGGAACCAGTAATCCGATGTTAGAACCTGTCTTCAGCACCGCTCAACGCACATCTTTTGGCGAATTTTCCGCTATACTGCGTTGAATTTTCTTGCAATACGCCAAGTATTCCTGCGAAAATCCGCCTTGTCTGACGAAAAATTCGTTCAAAATCTGAACATTTCGGATACTGAAGACAGGTTCTTATAAAGCGAGGTGTGGTGATACTGTAAAAACGCGTTCAAATATAAGATAGTAAATGGAGTGTGTGTTTTATGGATTTGATGATCTTGACCCCAATCGGCGCCATACTGGCGCTCTGCTTCGTAGGCTATAACATCATGAACATATTCAAATTCCCCGAGGGCGACCCTGAGGTGCAATCGATTTCGCAGAAAATACGCATGGGCGCCAATGCGTTTATGCGTCGGCAATATACCGTTGTAGCTTGGTTTTTTGCCGTGATGCTTGTCATTTTGTGCGTAATGTCCGCGGTCGGTTTCCTTACCTGGTTTGTCCCGTTCGCCTTTGTCACGGGCGGCTTCTTCTCGGGCTTTTCCGGGTTTTTGGGGATGAAGTTTGCGACCTACGCCAATTCCCGCACGGCTACCGCTTGTAAGGACAGCCTTAACAAGGGGCTGCGCGTCGCTTTTTCCTCGGGCTCGGTCATGGGGTTTACCGTGGTGGGGCTTGGGCTTTTAGACCTTGCTATCTGGTATTATCTTTTAAAATATGTTTTTAACCTCGACATCGGCGAGGTCACAGCCGCAATGCTGACCTTTGGAATGGGCGCCTCCTGTATGGCGCTGTTTGCGCGTGTAGGCGGCGGCATATTCACGAAGGCCGCCGACGTAGGGGCCGACCTTGTCGGCAAGGTTGAAGCCGGGATTCCTGAGGACGACCCGCGCAATCCCGCCGTAATAGCCGACAACGTGGGCGACAATGTAGGCGATATAGCAGGCATGGGAGCCGACTTGTATGAGTCATACGTCGGCTCAATCGTAGCCACCTGCGCTCTGGGAGTCGCCGCTTTCGGGATAGACGAAGCGACAGGCATAGCCGGTTTATCCGGCGACCAGGCCGTCACAATCCCCATGGCGATGGCAGGTATCGGCGTTATCGTTACCATTATCGGCTCGTTTTTGATACGCACTAAGGAAAACGCGACGCAAAAGGCCCTTTTATCGGCGCTTCGGCGCGGCACGAACTTTTCGGCTGTCGCGATTGCGATACTTTCCTTCCCGCTTGTATGGTTCATGCTGGGAGCCGGTTACATGGGCGTTTACGGCGCGATTCTGTCAGGCTTGCTTGCCGGCGTCGGAATTGCTTTCATCACGGAATATTACACCTCTGACAACTACAAGCCTACCCGCGAGCTTGCGGACTCGACAAAAACCGGAACGGCCACGCTTATTATAGCCGGGCTGTCGCTGGGGATGCTCTCAACCGCTATCCCGCTGCTTATAATCTGCGCTTCGATTCTTGTATCTTTCTTTGTTTCCGGAGGCGCCGCAAACCCCGCGCTGGGATTATACGGCATTGCTATCTCCGCCGTCGGAATGCTGTCGACCCTGGGACTTACCTTGGCAAACGATTCCTACGGCCCCGTTGCCGATAACGCGGGCGGTATAGCCGAAATGGCCCATCTTGACGCCGAGGTGCGACGCCGCACCGACGCGCTTGATTCCCTTGGCAATACAACCGCCGCCGTCGGCAAGGGCTTCTGCATAGGCGCGGGTGCGCTGACGGCGCTTGCGTTGATCGCCTCCTATATCGATAGAATTGATATCCTTCAAAGACAAGGCACAAACCCGGATTTCATCCTCGATTTGAGAATCGACAACCCGGTTGTGCTTGTCGGGCTATTCATCGGCGGTATGCTTCCTTTCCTGTTTACCTCGATGACAATGAGCTCCGTCGGGCGGGCGGCCCAAGCAATCGTCGTGGAGGTTCGCCGACAATTTAAAGAAATAACGGGGTTGATGGAAGGAAAAGCAGACGCCGATTACGCAACCTGCGTGGATTTATGTACGCGTTCCGCGCTTCGTGAAATGATAATGCCGACCTTGCTTGCCATTGCGACGCCGATCGTCACCGGGCTGATACTCGGGCCCAACGGCGTTATCGGTCTGTTGGTAGGATGTACCGTTTGCGGCTTCATGATGGCGATTTTGACGGCAAACTCAGGCGGCGCATGGGACAACGCCAAAAAATACATAGAAGCAGGCAATCATGGCGGCAAAGGCTCCGACGCCCACAAGGCAGCCGTTGTCGGCGATACCGTCGGCGACCCGCTAAAGGATACCTGCGGGCCGTCCATCGATATCCTTTTAAAGCTAAGCTCTATGGTGTCCATCGTTTTTGCTGCTTTAATTTTGTCGTTCCATATTTTTTAGCCGGTATATTTAGATATAAAAGACGGCTCACGATTTCTCGTGAGCCGTTTGTTGTAAGGCAAATTAAAATGTCTCGATATACAATTTTTGTTCATCCGTGAGCTTACTTATCGAAATGCCGAGGGATTTAAGCTTAAAGCTTGCAACGGCTTCGTCTATTTCGGCAGGCGCCGGATAAACTTGTGGCTTCAGCTCTTTTCCGTGCTGCGCCATATACTTTAAGGCCTGCGCTTGAACGCCAAAGCTTAAGTCCATAATCTCTATCGGATGCCCGTTGTCAGCCGCGATATTTACAAGCCGTCCCTCCGCAATAAGGTTGAGCCAGCGCCCGTCGCCGCGCATCCTGTAGCCTGCTATTTCCGGGCGGCGAACGCAAACCTCGTCGGAAAGCGCCTCCAAATCGGGCTTCGATATCTCCTTGTCGAAGTGTCCGGCGTTACAAAGGACCGCGCCGTCCTTCATCTTCTTCATATGACGGCCTGTGATTATATCGGTGACGCCGCTTACCGTTATGAAAATATCGCCGATTGCGGCGGCTTCGTCCATTGACATGACGTCATAGCCCTCCATATACGCCTCAAGCGCCTTAACCGGGTCCACCTCCGTGACTATGACGCGGGCGCCGAGGCTTTTCGCGCGCATCGCTATACCGCGGCCGCACCATCCGAACCCGGCGACCACAACGTGCTTACCGGCAATCAGCAGGTTTGTCGTATGCAGAATCGCCGACCATGTGCTTTGTCCCGTGCCGTATCGGTTATCGAATAAATGCTTGCAATTCGCGTCGTTAACGGCAATCATCGGGAAACGCAGCTGCCCTGATTTTTCGCGGAGCCTCAAGCGGTGGACGCCTGTAGTCGTCTCCTCCGTGCCTCCGATCAGGCGGTCGCCGAGGCCTGCATAATCGCCGTGGATAAGCGACATAAGATCCCCGCCGTCGTCAAGTATCAGGTGCGGATGTCCTTTGAGCGTTTCTATAAGATGTGACTCGTATTCCTCCTGCGTCGCCCCGCGCCAGGCAAAAACCTCGATCCCGTGCGATGCAAGCCCCGCGCATACGTCATCCTGGGTTGACAGCACGTTGCAGCCCGTCACCCTCACATCCGCGCCGCCCTCGCGCAACGTCAGGGCAAGATTCGCGGTCTTTGCCTCAAGATGGATAGACATCGCGATGCTCATGCCTTGAAACGATTTTTCCTTTTTGAAATCTTTTTCGATTTCCTTTAAGACGGGCATGTATGAACGCGCCCAGTCAATTTTCAGCCGCCCGGCGTCAGCTAAGTTTTCATTGCGTACGATACTCATATAACATTCCTCCTTTTGATATTCCGCCTTGATTCCGCCTTGATTATAACACAAAAGCGAAGCGCGAAGTGCTTCGTAAGCGGCGAAGCCGCGCGTGGGCGCGCAGCGCCCGCCTTTTGTCGTTTCAATGTTCTCGGGACCCGCTCGAAATTTTAATTTCGCTAGCGGGTGAGGTTATTATAACACAAAAGCGAAGCGCGAAGTGCTTCGTAAGCGGCGAAGCCGCGCGCGGCGCGCAGCGCCCGCCTTTTGATGTTTCAATGTTCTCGGGACCCGCTCGAAATTTTAATTTCGCTAGCGGGTGAGGTTATTATAACAAGGGTATTGACCTATGCATATGACATGTGTCATACTATATTGGGAGGATTTCACGTGAAAAGACAACATATCCGCGAAAACGATAAGAATTTGCTGCTACAATACGGGTTAAGCGGTATTGACTTCGCACAGGCGGAACGCCGTTTGTTTGAACAGGACGAATTTCTTTCCCACGCGGGCGAACCGATAGACTGCATATACTTCGTGGTTTCCGGGAAAGCTAAGGTGTTTATCAGCTTATCAAGCGGAAAGCAGCTGCTGCTTTCGTATTTTACCTCAAAGGGAATCATCGGCGATATAGAGCTTATGACGGATATACCGGCGAATTATACCGCCGTTCGCGCCGTCACCGAGCTTGTCTGTATCGCACTGCCGCTAAACATATACTCGGGGGAGCTTAAAAAGAACAATGCCTTTATAAATTATGTCGCAAAGGAGCTTGCCGAGAAGCTTTCGCAGCGCGCGGTAAACAGCGCGATAACAACACTGTATCCGCTTCGGTCAAGGCTGTGCGCCTATATAATACAAACGGAAAGCAACGGGCTTTTCCGCGAGACGTTAACGGAAGTCGCGGGGATTGTCGGGTCAAGCTACCGGCATCTTTTACGGTGCCTTGAAAAAATGTGCAGCGAAAAAATTTTATCAAAGGAAGCTTCCGGCTACCGCATTATCAATAAGCGGGCGTTGAGCGAAAACGCTAAGGATTTGTACGTATTAAAATAGCAAAGGAATTTTTTATATGAAAAAGGTATTAGTACTGTTATTGGCAGCCGTTCTCTTTCTCGCGGCTTCGGGCTGCAGCGTGCGAAACGATTCCGGCGCCGCACCTGAGCCCGCGTCCGCTCGCATGGAGCCGGAGCAGGAGCCGTCGATCGTGCAGTCCGAAACGCAGGCGCAGGCGGAAAATCCACGGGGGAACTCCCTCACTCTTACCATAAATGAAGGCGATACTCTTTCTAAGGTTGCAACGGAACTGGAGAAGCTGGGCGTGTGTTCCGTATCGCAGTTCATTGACGCCGCGCAGAATGGGGATTTCGGCGAGTTTCCACTTGTTGCGGCACAAGTGCCGAACCCAAACCGCTGTTTTGTTCTGGAGGGGTATTTGTTCCCCGGTGTTTATGAGATTTATCCCGGCGATACGCCGGACGGTATAATCCGCCGCATACTTTCAAACACCGAGCGGCAGATAACCGGGGATGTGCGAAAGGCTATAGAGGACAGCGGATACACGGCAGATGAGATCATAACGATCGCCTCCCTCATCGAAAAGGAATCGATGCGTAATCCCGTATATATGCGTGAGGTTTCGTCGGTTCTGCACAACCGCCTTCATTTAGGCATGCAGCTTCAGTTATGCGAGACCATCGACTATGTGGAGGATTCAATCAAACCTTTTATCACCGGGGATATCAACCGCTACAACGAGTATTACAACGCCTACAAATGCCCGGCGCTTCCGGCGGGCGCTATATGCAACCCGGGGCTGGATGCGATCCGCGCGGCTGTCGACCCCGCCCAAACCGATTACCTTTTCTATCTTTGGGATAAAGACAACAACTACCATTTTGAAGCAACGTATGATAAGCACAGCGCCAATGTGGCGCAATATCTTGACTGATCATTCATTATATTAGGAGGGTTAGCGTGAAGGTTGGAATAATCATGGGCAGCGACTCTGATTTGCCCGTCATGAAAGAAGCCGCCGATTTTCTCGGCGAGCTTCAAATCCCGTATGAAATCACGGTCGTTTCAGCTCACAGGACGCCTAAGCGTCTGTATGAATACGCGGATTCCGCAAAGAGCAGGGGCCTCTCAGTCATCATCGCGGGGGCGGGCGGAAGCGCCCATCTGCCGGGGATGATAGCATCGATTACCACATTGCCTGTGATCGGCGTGCCGGTAAAGACAAAGGCGCTGGGCGGCGTTGATTCCCTTTATTCGATCGTACAGATGCCTCCCGGTATCCCCGTTGCGACGGTGGCGATTAACGGCGCAAAAAACGCGGGAATCCTTGCGGCTTCAATCTTGTCGGTACATAACGCTGAGATTGCTGAAAAGCTTTCGGCGTACAAGGAAATCTTAAGCGAAGCTGTGCTTCTAAAAGCGGACAGGCTTGAGCTGATTGGATATGACGCATATCTTAAGGAAATGGACGTAAAGCCGCTGTGAATATAGTTAAAAAGAGAATCGGCATCATCGGGGGCGGGCAGCTCGGCAAGATGATGATACTTGAAGCCAAGCGGCTCGGATTTTATGTCGCGGTTTTAGACCCCGCGCCCGGCTGCCCCGCCCACAGCGTCAGCGACAAGCACATCGTCGCCGGTTTCGATGACCTTGACGCTTACCTTGAGCTGTCAAGGCACTGCGATGTAATCACTTACGAGTTTGAGCACATCAGCGCTTCGGGGCTTGCGCTTTTGGAAAATGACGGGCGTCTTGTCTATCCGTCCGTGAAAAGCTTGAAAACAATCCAGAATAAGTATTTGCAAAAGCAAGCCCTGCGCAAAAGCGGTATACCGGTCCCGCCTTTTGCAAAGGTCGGTGGCGTCGATGAAATCAGGGCGTTCGGCTGCCCGCTCATGCTCAAAACCACAACCGGCGGATACGACGGCAAGGGCAACGCATTCATCGGATGCGACAAGGAAATCGAAGACGCGTACCAATCGCTTGGCGGCGGTACAAAGGAGCTGATGGCCGAAAGGTTTATCGAATTCGAGAAAGAGATATCCATCATCGCGTGCAGAGGAATCGATGGCGCAAGGGCGATTTATCCCGTCGCCGAAAACATCCATGTAAACAGCATTTTGGACACAACGATCGTTCCGGCAAGAATCGGCGGTGCTGCGGCTAAAAAAGCGGCTTTGATTGCCGATAAGGTGATGGAGGTTTTCGAGGGCGTCGGCACGTTCTGCGTGGAGCTGTTCGCCTTAAAAAACGGAGATATCTGCGTAAACGAAGTGGCTCCGCGCCCTCACAACTCCGGCCACTACACGATAGAGGGCTGTTTTGCGAACCAGTTTGAGAACCATATAAGGGCAATCGCCGGGCTGCCGTTCGGAGACGTCGGCCTCATATCGCCGACGGTCATGGTAAATCTTCTGGGCGAAAGCGATGGCGCCGCAAGGCTTGAGGGGCTTTGTGACGCGTATCTTGACCCCAATGTTCATGTTCACTTCTACGGAAAGGGCGAGTCGAAATCAGGCAGAAAAATGGGGCATATCACCGCTGTGGATAAAACCGTGGAAAAAGCGCTTGAGCGGGCGATAAGGTCAAAGGGGCTTGTCCGCGTGATTGGGGAGAATCCGGTCAATCGCAAATAGAAGAGCGGCAAAATCAATGAAAATCCATATTCGCGGCGTCTTCCGCCATGACTGCTGCTTTTTTAAAGGCGCTGTGCAATAAATACACGGCGATGCCGTCAATAACGTCATTTATATGCCGGGGCCACGTTTTTTGCTTTAAATCGTCAAGGACTGCTTTCGCGGACTGCTTATCGAACTGCATGCATGCTTTGCATATTTTTAACATTTTATCGCGAAAGTGCGCCATATCCTCATCGGAAACTTCTACCGCACTGTCGTCTTCCTTTTGCTCAAACTTCATAATCAGTGATTGCAGCTCGTTTAAAAATGGGAGCGTTTCGTCCGACATCTTAGCTATATTTCGCTCGCGCCCCGCCAGTTCCAATGAAAGCGCTTCTCCTGAAAGCTCTGTTTCCCCGATGCTTAAAAGCGCGCTCTTCATGCCGTGAACGGTGACGACGTATGATTCTATATCCGGGTCGTCACCGTTAAGAGTCTTGTGTATTTCGCTTAATACTTTTATCGCGTTTTCGGCGTCCAGTATAAAAAACTTCTTTAGATCAGATATTTTTAACATTTTTTTCCCCGTAATAACGGTATCCTTCTTTCTGGCGCCGCCTTGTTCCCGGCGCGATGCGTCCACAATTTCGGGCAGCTTTTTATTTCGGACATGTTCATTCAGTATCGCGTTTAGCTCACGCGAATCGATCGGCTTTGAGATAAACGCGTCAAAGCCGTTTTGCAAAAACATCTCGGCCTGCCCCACAAGGGCGTTTGCAGTCAGCGCGATAATATGACGGGTATACCCCATATCGCGTATGATTTTTGTCGTTTCAATACCATCCATTCTAGGCATCATATGATCCATGAACACGATGTCGTATACACGGCCGCTTTTGATCTTCTCAATCGCCTCATACCCGCTTGCGGCCGTTTCTATTCTAAGACCGTACGGTATCAGCATCCCCTTTGTGACATATATGTTGGACTCCACGTCGTCTACGACAAGCACGCTGCCATACGGCATATATTCCCGCATGATCTGCGACTTCTTTGCCATAGCGGTGCTCTTAAATCTGAACTCCTTTAGTTTCTCGGCAAGCTCGGAGCCGCATACTGCCGAATCGACGCGCTTCTGCTTTACGCGCACCGTAAATACCGAGCCTTTGCCAACTTCACTTTCCACGGTGATTTCGCCGCCCATCAGGCCAAGGAGCCGTTTCGTAATGCTCATGCCAAGGCCTGTTCCGACGGCGGTACGGTTATTGTCGGTATTAAACCGCGTGTATTCGTCAAAAATCATACCGATCTGATCGCCCGTCAAGCCATGCCCGGTATCGGTTACGCGGAAAACAATCACAACCTCTTCGTCCGAAGCGCCTTTGTCGTTTTGCGGCTCCACGCACACAGAAAGCGTAACCTCGCCTTTGTCGGTGTACTTAAACGCGTTTGAGAGTATATTATTGAGCACCTGTTTGATACGCAGCTCGTCACCTATCAAATTAAGCGGGGTGTTTTCATCTATCCGGAGCTTGAATTCTATCGGCTTGCTGTCATAACGCAGGCGGTTTAGCTGCACGGTGTCGTTTATGAGGCTTGGGATATCGTAAACTACCGGCGCAAGCTCCAGTTTGCCGGCTTCAATCTTTGAAAGGTCCAGTATATCGTTGATTATGTTAAGCAGCAAATCTCCCGACTCGTATATTTTACCAAGGGCGTCCTCTGTTTCGGCGGAAAGAAACTTGTTTTGAAGCTGGATTTCAGCGATACCCAGTATCGCGTTCATCGGCGTGCGTATTTCATGGCTCATGTTTGCAAGGAACACGCTTTTTGCCTTGTTCGCGACTTCCGCGGCGTTCCTAAGCCTCTCGGTTTCAAGTAAAATATTCTTCAAATCCGTTATGTCCGTGGAATGCTGGAGGTGGGCCCGCTTGCCGCCCGGCCAGTCAATATACCTGTCGACACAACGGTATATGCGGTTTGTAAGGGCGTTGTGTTCCTCCCACTCGATAACGCCGTCGGGATCTTTTTTAAGCGGATTGCAACTGCAGAATTCGCACGGCGCGTCTTTATTATATAAAACCTCATAACAGGACCGCCCGATACATTCGCCAATATTGAGGTGCCGTTTTAGATTGTCGTTTATAAAAAGCATTTGATTCGTGTCGGGGTCGGTTGCATATATCATCAGATCAAGGCCGTTTAATATGTTGCTTAAATTTGCAATTGAATCTTTTTCTTCAATGGCTTTTTGCTTTTCGGTTATAGCTGCCTTAAGCTCGGTAATATCGTCGCATTGCTCTAAAAACACTCTTCTGCCGTCGGTCCATTCGATGACGCGGCTTAAAATCCTAAAGTCTTTTTCTACCACCGGGTTGTAACGCTCACATGTGTAGGGCTTGCCCAAATAACAGTCGGGGTCATTTTTCGGGCACATTGCGCATCTGCTGAACGTACCCTTATTAAGAAGCCGCCAGCATTTTTCTCCGGTTATGTCGTCGCCTAAGTGAAACATCTCTTTCATTTTCTCGTTCATGTAAATGATTTCGTCGGTTTCCATATCGGTTATCACAATCAGGGTGCTCATTGATTCCAGAAGTATTTCCCTGTATCTGTCGGCCTTGCGCATCTCAGAAAGCATTCTTTTTTCTTCCCGCAGATCGCGTGTATACGTAACGACGAAAACATCGTCTCTGTGCCTGATGCGCGCAAACGTTATCTCGCAGGGCAGAAGCTCGCCGTTTGCCGTCATGTGATTGTACTCTTCGCGGCAATAGCCTTCGTCAAAGGCTTTCTTTAAGCATTCGGCCACCATATCCGTGGAGCGCTTGCCGTTAGCCTGGTGTTTCGGGGATAATTCAAGAAACCGGTTTGCAAATTCCTGTTTGTCTTGCAGATCAAAAAATTTCATCAGCTCATTGTTTGTGTTGATTATCTTAAGGTCTTTATTCCATATGACAACGCCTATCGGGGCAGTGTCAAGGATGACCTGCGTGAGCTCCTCCGCCCTGTTCTTTGCCATGAAAATGCGTATAAGTATCGCGCTAAATGCAAAGGCCAGAATTGTGCCAAGCCCGATAAGGCCCATCTGCATATACCGCAAATCGGAATAGTATCGTTTTATTGGCGTGGCGACGAGAAGCCGCCATCCATTTTCAAGGGCACGGGTCGTAACCACGCTTTCTTCGCCTTTGTAGTTTATAAGCTTGCGCTCGGTAATAGCCTCTCCCCGCTCAAGCTCATCGGCAAGGCCTGAGATGCCGCTGTCAACGCTATGCAAGGGCATCCCCAAAAACTCAGGGTTCGGGTGCGCCATTACGATCAAATTTCTGTCAAGCAGCCCCCAGTAATTTACAGATTCGTTGCGAATGTCTTCTGACAGCGCGAAGATTCTATTAAGCGCGACGTCCATACAGACGGTAGCTATGCGCACGCCATTGTCGTCAAATAATGAGCGCGCGTAAGTAAATAAAACTTCTCCCGTCGCAGCGTCCACGTATGTATCGGTAACCGCTATGCCGCCGTTTGCCTCAACAGCCGCGGCAAACCACGGGCGGTCCGCGGGGTCAAAATCCGGGTCGTAATAAGCAGGGTTATAGGCAGCGCCGTCAAATATATCAAAAACTGCGTAAAAATTCATCAGGCCGACAGCTTTCGTCTCCTCGCGGCCATATACGGATATATCCCTTATGTATGCTTCGGCTTCACCGAGATCGGCGCCCTTTAAAAGCATCACGCGCACGTTTTCCGATACGGCGCCCAGCATCGTTTCAAGCTCTTTTAGGTTGGAGTCGATTTGTATTTCCACATGGGAAAGCGTTCCCTCCGTTTCGATCCTCAAATGCCTGCGCACGATACTGCTGCCGAAAAAATAACTTGAAGAAACCATCAATACGAAAGCGAGGGTTACAAATAAAAGCTGTATATATAGCTGCCGAAGCGTTCTTATTTTCTTTATAAGGCAACGGATTTTAGTCATTCTTAACACTCCTGAGGCAATGGATAATGTTCAGCAAGCTCATGAACCGTTCTCTTGTTCGAAAGAATCGTTGATGTCATAAAAGACGCCGGTAATTTTCGGGTCGAAGTGGCTGCCCTTGCTTTCGATGATTATCTTAACAGCTTCCTTATGCGATAAAGCGGACTTGTAAGGCCGGTTTGACGTAAGCGCGTCATAAACGTCGACAATCGCCATTATGCGTCCCTGAAGCGGGATGTCTTCGCCCCTTAGCCCATGCGGGTAGCCGCTTCCGTCCCAGCGCTCGTGATGATAGCCCGCGAATAATTTCGCGTGCTCAAGAAAATCCTCGTCGCCGGCCATGCTTATGACCTTATCAATTATCCGGATGCCTTCTGCGGCATGGTTTTTCATGGTTTCAAATTCTTCCTTAGTCAAGGCGTCGGGCTTATTTAAAATCAAATCGGAAATCGCGATTTTGCCCACATCGTGCAGCCGCGCGGACGAAATAGCCACATCTAAATCCCAGCCGCTCATTTCGCCTGAATATATCCCCTTTTTAATCATCGCGTTGATAATCATCCTAAGATAAGCGGTTGTTCTCTCCGTATGGCTGCCTGTCTCCTTATCGCGGCTCTCAAGCATATCCGACAAAACGGATACCATGCTGTTTTTAAGCTTTTGAAGCTTTTCTATCTGAAGCTGGAGCATTGTGGTTTTTTCAATGATAAGCTCGTCAATATCCAGATGCGTTTGTACGCGTTTTAAAAGAACCCTCTCGTTAAAAGGCTTGGATATAAAATCGACGGCGCCCAGCTCAAACCCATAGGATTCCGTGTCGGCGTCGGCTTTTCCCGTCAGGAATATTATGGGGATGCTTGCATACCTCACGTCGGCTTTTAATAATTTTATAGCGTCAAACCCGCTGGTTTTCGGCATTAATATATCAAGCATTATCAAATCCGGAACAATGTTGTTAAGCAGCTCAAACATTGAGGCCGCCGATTTGAGCGTACACACATTATATTGTTTTGATAGTGTTTCTTCCGCCATCAAAAGATTCACGTCGTTATCGTCAACTATAAAGATTGTTTTCATTATGTACACCTCATAATAAATTGCTTATCAAAAAAATAACAAGGCCCTGTTTTGCTGTTTGGGTCCTGTCAAGCGTAAGGTCTAAGATGATCTTTCTTGTTTTATATTGAGCAATCAAAAACATTGGCGCTAAAGTTATGATAAAAATCAACGATTGTCATTTTATGCTTCTCCCTGTGAAAAATATGTCATGATTCGCCTTTGTATTAGGAATTATACCATAGAAAACAACAATATACAATGCTTTTATCAAGGGTTAATTTGGCAAAAGGAAGTCAAAAAGAAAATAGCCCCGCTCCATAAAAAGCATGGGCTATTTTCTTGCAACGAAGCGACTCGACCATAGTATTCTTATGATGTTGTCACTCCTAATTCTTGGTGACCCGTACGGGACTCGAACCCGTGTTACCGCCGTGAAAGGGCGGTGTCTTAACCGCTTGACCAACGGGCCGAAGGTGGTAGCGGTAGTCGGATTTGAACCAACGACACTTCGGGTATGAACCGAATGCTCTAGCCAACTGAGCTATACCGCCGAACGCCGATTTAAATCGACGAGTTACATTATATCTTATTCGAATATACTTGTCAATATCAAAAATTCGTAGAGTAGTTCGGGGATTCTTTCGTGATATAGATGTCGTGCGGATGGCTTTCCTTTAGCCCCGCGCCGGTGATGCGCATGAATTTCGCGTCTTTCTGCAGCGCCTCGATATTGACGCAGCCGCAATACCCCATGCCGGAGCGCACGCCTCCGATCATCTGGTATACGCTTTCGTTGACGCTGCCTTTATACGGCACACGCCCTTCAACACCCTCGGGGACAAGTTTTTTGTTATCCTCCTGGAAATACCTGTCGCGGCTGCCGTCGGCTTCCGCCATCGCTCCTAAGCTGCCCATGCCGCGGTAAACCTTAAACCTTCTGCCCTGATAAATCTCGGTGTCGCCCGGGGATTCTTCGCAGCCCGCTAACAGTGAGCCGAGCATAACAACGTTCGCGCCTGCCGCAAGGGCTTTTACGATGTCGCCCGAATATTTTATGCCGCCGTCGGCGATGACAGGAATCTTATGCTTTACGGCAACGCGCGCCGCGTCATAAACTGCGGTAATTTGCGGCACGCCGATACCGGCGACAACGCGGGTGGTGCAGATGGAGCCCGGGCCGATACCGACTTTGACGCAGTCGGCGCCCGCTTCGATTAAATCTTTCGCGCCGTCCGGCGTCGCTATATTCCCGGCAATCACCGGAAAATCAGGATATGCTTTCTTGATTTTTTCAACAGCTTTTATAATCCCCATGCTGTGCCCATGCGCCGAATCAAGCACTATCACGTCCGCCTGCGCTTGTATAACTGCCGATACCCTTAAAAGCACATCGTCCGTGGCGCCCACGGCAGCCGCGCAAAGAAGCCGCCCTCCCGCGTCGCGCGCGGATTCCGGATACTGCACCGCCTTTTCAATGTCCTTGATGGTAATTAATCCCTTTAACATGAACTGCTTGTCAACGATCGGCAGTTTTTCTATTTTATATTTGCGCAGTATTTCCTGCGCGTCGTCCAATGTTGTGCCGACAGGCGCCGTGACAAGGTTTTTGCTTGTCATCACCGTTTTGATTTTAACGCTTAGGTCTGCGATAAACCGCATGTCGCGGTTTGTGAGAATCCCGACAAGCTTACCGTTTTCGCAGATCGGAACGCCGGAAATCTTATATTTCGCCATTAACTTGTCTGCGTCCGCCGCAGTATTTTCCGGAGATAAGAAAAACGGGTTTACGATTACGCCGTGTTCGCTTCGCTTTACCATGTCAACCTCGTCGGCCTGGCGCTCCACGCTCATGTTCTTATGGATTACGCCTATACCGCCCTCCCTTGCAATCGCTATTGCCATGCGCGATTCCGTGACCGTATCCATCGCCGCCGTCATAAGCGGTGTGTTTAACATGATGTTTTTTGCAAGGCGTGTTCTAAGGTCAATCTCTTTCGGCAGGACCCGCGATTTCGCCGGAATAAGCAATACGTCGTCAAACGTTAAGCCCTCCGATAAAAATTTTTCCGTGTGGTTTGTATTGAGCATAGCGTTCCTTCCCCTTTCCTGCGGCGGTTGCAGTCGTCGCATTTTTCAAGCACGCGCACTATCTATCAGAGAATTATTAGACGATAGTATATCACTTCATAAAATAAAATGCAAGTAATTTTTGATAGCATGTTTTTATTTTGTGCTGGAAATTCTATAATGAAGCTGTTATAATATAGGAACTTCTATTTTATTGATTGGCGAATAGCGAAAAAGAGGTTAGGTCATGGGGAAAATCATTGCGATTACAAATCAAAAGGGTGGCGTTGGGAAAACCACAACAGCCATCAATTTTGCATCGGCGCTCGGCTCCTGCGGCAAAAAGGTCCTTATCGTGGATATCGACCCGCAAGGCAACGCCACAAGCGGGCTTGGCGTAAACAAGCGGAATACCGCTTTTTCCACTTATCATTTGCTCATGGGCGCTTCAGGGGTAAAGGACGCGCTTATCAGGACAAGCTATAAAAACCTTGATCTTTTGCCGTCAAACATTGATTTGGCAGGGGTTGAAATCGAGCTTGTCGAAATGGATGAGCGCGCTTTCAGGCTAAAGCAGGCGCTGTCGCCTGCAAAAGACGGCTACGATTATATCATCATTGACTGCCCGCCGTCGCTTGGCCTTATCACGGTCAACGCGCTGGCTGCGGCAAACAGCCTGCTTGTCCCGATTCAATGCGAGTATTACGCGCTTGAGGGGCTCTCGCAGCTCATGGCGACTGTCCGGCAGATTAAGCGGCTTTATAATCCTGAAATTGAGATCGAGGGCGTATTGCTTACAATGTATGACAGCCGTCTTAACCTGACGACACAGGTAGTCGCGGAGGTGAAACGGCATTTTACCGGCAAGGTTTATAAGACGGTGATCCCCCGGAATGTAAGACTGTCGGAGGCCCCCAGCTACGGACAGCCGATACAGTATTACGAGCAGAGCTCAAAAGGCGCCGTTTCGTATAATGATTTGGCGAAAGAGTTTTTAAAGATACAAAAGAAACCGGCGTATAGCGGCTGAAAATAGGAGGCTAAAGCGTATGGCGAAGCGAAGCGGATTGGGAAAAGGATTAGACGCGTTATTTATCGACAACAACACCGATGACGGAAGCGTTACCTCGCTGAAGATTTCGGAGGTTGAGCCGAACAGCGGTCAGCCGAGGTCGACCTTTGACGACGAAGCGCTGCGCGAGCTTGCGGATTCTATCCGGGAGCACGGCGTGATACAGCCGGTAATCGTGCGCCCACTCGAATCCGGCGCGTACCAGATTGTGGCGGGTGAACGCCGCTGGCGCGCCTCAAGGATGGCGGGGTTATCCGAAATCCCCGTTATTATCCGCGATCTCGACGCCTCCAAGACGCTGGAGGTCGCCATCATCGAAAACCTGCAGCGCGAAGACTTAAACGCGATAGAGCTTGCGTCGGGCTATAAGTCCCTGATGGAAGAACACGGCATGACGCAGGAGCAGGTCGCGAAAAGAATCGGCAAATCACGCTCCGACGTCGCGAATACGATCCGGCTGCTGTCGCTTCCCGAAAGCGTCATGAAGCACATCAAAAGCGGTAAAATCTCAAAAGGCCACGCAAAAGCGCTGCTCTCCCTTGAGGATAAAGCCCAGATAGAGCATGTGGCGCACAAGATTGTGCTCGACCAGGTTCTTGTCCGCGACATCGAAAAGCTTGCGAAAGAATTAAAACGGACGAAAAAAGCAAACGAAAAACAACCGGAAAACGCAAAGCCGGACGACGTCGCCTGGGGCAAAAACCAAAGCGCGTACAAGGAAATGGAAATGGCGCTGTCGGCGGAGCTTGGCCGCAAGGTGCGGATCACGTCCCACGGCAAAAAATCAACGCTGGAGATTGAATTTTACTCTAACGAGGAGCTTTGCGACATCGCCGAAAGGCTCACGAAAAATAGCTGGTAGGCCCTCTGATATGATTGCAATTTATATATAAAAGAGAAAGGACCACAACCATGCTCGATATTAAATTAATAAGGCAAGACCCGGATTTGGTAAAACAGGCTATGAAAAACCGGAATAAGGATATGGACTCGCTCATTGACGAAATACTCATGATAGACTCGGACCGCCGTGCGCTTATGCAAAAAGCTGACGAGCTAAAGGCGGAACAGAACCGTGCAAGCAAACAAATCCCGGCGCTTAAAAAAGAAGGCGGCGACGTTTCGGGGCTTATGGCGCGAATGAAAAGCATCTCCGAAGAAGTGCGGGCGCTTGACGCGCGCCTGTCTGAGCTTGACGCAAAGCAAAGCGAGCTGATGTATTCTATCCCCAATGTTCCACACGGAACAGTACCCGTCGGGCGCGACGAAACCGAAAACGTCGAGCTTCGCAGATCCGGCGAGCCGAAAGCGTTCGGGTTTGAGCCTCTGCCCCATTGGGAGGTCGGCGCAAATCTCGGGATTTTAGATCCGGAAGCCGCCGCGAAAGTAACGGGCGCCCGCTTTCATTTTTACCGGGGACTTGGTGCGCGCCTTGAGCGTTCCATCGTTAATTTTTTCCTCGACACGCACACGTCAAGCGGCTACACCGAAGTTTTCCCGCCGTTTATCGCAAACGCCGGCTCCATGACCGGCACGGGGCAACTTCCGAAGTTTTCGGAGGATATGTTCAAGCTTGAGGGGCTTGACTATTATTTAATCCCGACGGCGGAGGTTCCGGTGACTAACATGCACCGGGAAGAAATCCTGACCGCCGGTCGTCTGCCAATAAAGTATTGCGCGTATTCCGCGTGCTTCAGAGCCGAGGCCGGCAGCGCCGGGCGCGACACGCGAGGGCTTATTCGCCAACACCAGTTTAATAAGGTGGAGCTTGTGAAGTTTTCGGACCCCGAAACCTCCTACGACGAGCTGGAGGAGCTTACGCAAGCGGCGGAAAAAGTGCTTAAGCTGCTTCATTTGCCGTACCGCGTAGTTGCGCTTTGCAGCGGCGACATGGGATTTTCGAGCGCTAAAACCTATGACATCGAGGTCTGGATGCCGTCATACAACCGGTACGTTGAGATTTCGAGCTGTTCCAATTTCGAGGATTTCCAGTCAAGGCGCGCGGGTATCCGCTTTAAACGGGATGTTAAGGACAAGGCGCAGCTTGTGCATACGTTAAACGGCTCGGGCGTCGCGGTCGGCAGAACGGTCGCCGCGATTTTGGAAAACTTCCAGAACGGCGACGGCAGCGTTACAATACCGGAGGTTCTTGTGCCGTACATGGGCGTAAAAGCAATCAATCCGAAGTAAAAAATACCGGTCGTTTTCGAAGGCCATAAAAGAGGTGAATCCTTTTGTTTGCAATGCCATGGACCGTAAATTATTACGACTGCGACGCCGCAAACCTGCTGAAAATCTCGGCGGCGATGCGGTATATGCAGCAAACCTCCAGCAAGCACCTTGAAACCCTCGGCATATCTCCTGAAAACCTGTATCGTCAGGGTATGGTGTTTTTGCTTTCCAAGATGTGCATAAAGGTACACCGCATGCCGAAAACAGCGGAGGATATCGTCATCAAAACCGCTGCTACCGAAACGCGCGGCGCAAGGTTTGCACGTGAGTTTATCATGATATCTAAAACCGGCGAACGCTTGGTATCCGCTTTATCGCTATGGGTTCTCGCGGATACAAAGTCACATAAAATCATAAGGCCGAGGGATTTTACGTATCCGCTGCCGTTTATGCCGCCTATCCTTGAGGGCGCCATCGAGGACGTGAAAATCCCGAAGCTGTCCGATAATGCGGAAGATACCGTAAAAACCTCAATACAAGTCCGCTACTCGCATATGGATCTCAACCGCCACGTGAACAACGGCGTTTACGCCGACTTCATCTGCGACGCCCTGCCCTGCGACAAGCTTCTGGAAAGAGGGCTTTCTCTGTTTGTTGTAAGCTTTGTAAGCGAGGCGCGGTGCGGCGATATAATTGAGGTTTTAAAAAGCAGCTTAGGCGATACGGAATACCTCGTTTCAGGCAGACACGGCGGCGGTGTTTCATTTGAATCTTATGTAGTTTTAAAATGAGTTTACATAATAAAACAGGGGTTAAATCATACATCATAGAAACGCCGCAGGATTTTACTGCGGCGTTTCTTCTTCGGCTCCATATCTCCCCTTATCTTTTCGCGGGCAATATCTCGATCCAGTAGCCGTCCGGATCGCTTATGAAATACAGTCCCATGCCGGGATTTTCATAGCATATGCATCCCATTTCGCCGTGTTTTTTATGCGCCCCGTCATAATCGTCCGTGGTAAAGCATATATGTATCTCGTTGTCGCCAAGGTTATAGGGCTCCTCCCGGTCGCGTATCCATGTCAATTCAAGGCGGTGGCCGCTTTGACCGTCGCCGAGAAATACGAGTATAAAGCTGCCGTCCGCAGACGTTTTGCGCCTTGTCTCCTCAAGCCCTAACGCCTCCTTATAAAACGCTATGCTTTTTTCAAGATCAAAAACATTGATATTGTTGTGGTTAAAACAAAACTTCATGATTGCACCTTCCTTTTTAATTGTATATCATATTATACAGTATACATCGATGCTGTTGCAAGGGCTTAGAAATCCGCGATATTGTGCCCGATATGCTTTCAACCACTATCCATTGTTCCACGTGGAACATTTTTGGGGCTTCTCCGCGACCGACGCAAAAGCGGCCGCCTTTTTCGGCAGCCACTTTTGCAATCAGCAAAAAGGGGGAGTATATATTTCCGCCCGCGTAAACGGGTGGATTGCAGGCATGATGCAAATTACACATTTACTCGCATAAGCTATGTTCGGGCCTGTTCGCATCGCGATATACCGACGCCTTCGGGATTTTGATATGCACCTCTACAAAATTGTCATTTTCTATCTTCGCGGTATCTACCGGTATTCCCGCCTGATTCATGGTTGCAACAGCCTTTTGGATTGAGTTTAAGAACATGCGCATATCCTTTATAATAAAGATTTTTGTTCCTCGTTTCGCTTCCGGCTTTGCAAGCAAGGTGTCGATCATTTGTTCCGTTTGCTCTACGGTCAGATTCGCTTTTTTTATCGCTGCAATCGCCTGCCGTAAACTTTTCTCGTCCGGCAGCCGGAGCAGCGCGCGTGCATGGCGTTCAGAAAAATTCAGGTTGATCATTTCCTGCTGGATGTGCATCGGGTATTTTAAAAGCCTAAGCTTATTTGCAACTGTGGATTGCGCCATTCCGAGCTGGCGGCTTGCTTGCTGCTGGCTTAATTTTAACTCTTGAATGAGACCTGCAATCCCTGCGGCTTCCTCAAAATAGTTTAAATCCTTGCGTTGGAGGTTTTCAATGAGCGTCAAAATAATCGACTGCTCACTGGAGTATTCCTCTACAATCGCGGGGATTGTCTCGTATCCGAGTTTTCTGCAGGCAAGCGTGCGCCTCTCCCCCGCAATCAGCTCAAAGAAATTGTCTTTTGTTTTTCTCACGGTTATAGGTTGCAGCAAGCCGTTTGCGGAAATACTCTGAGCGAGCTCGCCTAAATCGTTATCGTCAAAGTGGCGGCGCGGCTGCCCCGGGCTACTCTTGATTTGCGCTATGGGAAGCAACACGACCTTGTTTATTTCCTTATTCTTTTTCTTAAATGTTACAGGCATCTTTTAACGGCCTCCATAATACAATTTCCTAGCAAGGCAAAAAGTATCCTCGTAAATTGTTTCGACGCTTTAACAGGAGATCAGTATCATAAGGCTATGATTCCTGTTCGTATAATACTATAAAATTCCAAATACTTCCAGTATTATCCATCGCAATAAACGGCATGGACAAGCAAAAAACGCCTTTTTATAAAGGCGTTTTTGTAATTTTAGCGGAAGGCCTCGGGTATTTTGCCGGAATTTGCGATATCTTTTTTATAATAATAATATTTCTTGTGCCGTCAAAAGGCAGGGAATACTCTTTTATGATGGGATTATCGCCCGAAAGCAGTGACAGCGCGTTTTTGCTGTTCTGCGCTTCCAGCTTGGCGCCGGGGCCTTTCAGCGCGATGAACGCGCCTCCCGGTTTTACAAACGGCAAACAGTATTCACACAACTCCGGCAGGGTTGCAACGGCGCGGGCCGCTGCGAAATCGTACTGCTCCCTGTGCGCTTCATCGCGCCCTGCCGCCTCCGCCCGCGCGCGGATGATCGCGTTGTCTTGCAAAAGCCGCCCGGAAAGCTCCGCTAAAAACTCCGTGCGCTTCTTCATGCTGTCAAGGAGCGTAAGCCTTATATCAGGCCTTGCTATCTTCATCACGACGCCGGGAAACCCCGCGCCGCTCCCTATGTCAATCAGCGACGCGCCGTAAGGGATTGTCGCGGCGGCAAGCGGAAAAAGGCTGTCCAAAAAATGCTTTATAGCAATTTCATTCGGCTGCGTGATCGCCGTAAGGTTCATCCTTTCGCTCCATTCAAGCAATGTAGCGGCATACAGCTCAAGCTGCCCTAACATGTCTCCGGTAAGCGCTATGCCGTATTTTGGCGCGTATTGCTCGAGTATCTCTGAGATTTCACTCATTTCGCCATCCTCTTTTGCTGTTCAAGATAAATCAGCAGCACCGAGATGTCAGCGGGGCTCACGCCTGAGATTCTGGCCGCCTGCCCAACGCTTTCCGGCCTGATTTTCGAAAGCTTTTCGCGCGCTTCCAGCCGTATTCCCTGTATTTCACCGTAGTTTATATCATCCGGCAGCTTTTGCTTCTCCATTTTTTCGCGCGCTTTTACCTGAGACTTTTGCTTTTCGATATACCCCTCATACTTTATCTGTATTTCGATTTGCTCCGTTACGTCACGGCTAAGCTCCGGCCTGTCTTCATCAAACGGAAGCAGCGATTCGTAATCCATCTGCGGGCGTTTTAGAAGCTCCGCCATCTTGACGCCTGTTGTCACGGGCGTCGTGCCTTTTTCAAGCAGCAGGCGGTTGATCTCTTCCGATGGCGGCAAATTGATTGCCAGTATACGCCTTTTCTCATCTTCGATTTGCTTTTGCTTTATGAGGAACATCTCCCAGCGCGTATTGCCGATCAATCCGAGCTCCCGCCCGATAGGCGTCAGGCGCGTATCCGCGTTGTCCTGACGCAACAGCAGCCTGTACTCCGAGCGCGACGTCATCATGCGGTAAGGGTCAAGGCAGCCTTTCGTTACAAGGTCGTCAATCAGCGTTCCGATGTACGATCCGCTTCGCATCAGTGTAAACGGCGCTTTGCCCAGCGCCTTATGCGCCGCGTTGACGCCCGCGACGAAGCCCTGGGCCGCCGCCTCCTCGTAGCCCGAGGTGCCGTTGAACTGTCCCGCACCGTACAGCCCCGGTATCTTCAAGGATTCAAGCGTCGGCTTTAACTGCGCGCTGTCGATGCAGTCGTATTCGATGGCATAAGCCACCCGCATGATCTCGATTCGTTCAAAGCCTTTGATTGTGCGGTACATCTTAATCTGCACATCCTCCGGCAAAGACGACGACGCCCCCTGCAAATACATTTCAGCGGTATCAAGCCCCATCGGCTCCACAAAAATCTGATGCCTTTTTTTGTCCGCAAACCGGATTACCTTATCCTCGATGCTGGGACAATAACGCGCGCCGATGCCCGTTATATTTCCGCTGTACATAGCGCTTCTTTCAATATTCCCGCGTATAATCTCATGCGTCTTTTCGTTCGTATACGCGATATGGCATGCGAGCGTGTTTTTAAGCGCACCCCCTGTCGCAAAGGAAAAAGGCGTCACCGGCTCGTCGCCAAGCTGCGTTTCAAGCTTTGAAAAGTCGATGCTGTCGCGGTGCGCACGCGCCGGCGTGCCTGTTTTAAAGCGCTGCATCCTAAGCCCCAGCCTTGCGATTGAAGCCGTCAGCTTCTCCGCCGCGTGCAATCCGTCTGGGCCGCTCTTTAATACTGAATCCCCGACAAAAACCTTTCCGTTTAAGTATGTCCCCGTGCATATAACGGCGGCCTTTACCCGATAGACGGCGCCAAGTGCCGTAACAAGCTCCTTTACCGCGCCGTTTTCATCAAGCCTTATGTCCGCGATCTCGGCTTGCTTTAATGAAAGCCCCGGTTGGTTTTCCAGCACCTTCTTCATGTGAAGATGGTATTTCGCGCGATCGACCTGAACGCGCAGGCTATGTACCGCGGGGCCTTTGCCGCGGTTTAGCATACGGCTTTGCAGGAATACCGCGTCTGCCGCTTTACCCATCTCGCCGCCTAAAGCGTCAAGCTCCCGTACAAGATGCCCCTTTGCCGTCCCGCCGACGGAGGGGTTGCACGGCAGGTTGCAAAGCGCGTCAAGGGACATGGAAAACAACACCGTCGACGCTCCAAGCCGCGCGGAAGCAAGCGAAGCCTCCGCGCCCGCGTGACCTCCGCCGATTACGGCTACGTCATATTCTCCTGCAAAATACTCTGTCATTATTTATTTCCCCACGCAAAAATTAGCGAAAACCTCATCGATGACACGGTCCGACGCCCGTTCGCCGGTGAGCTCCAAAAGTATGTCGATCGCGAAATCGACACACGCGCCGACAGCGTCGGTCATCCCGGCTGAAAGCGCTGTTTTGGCGTCTTCTAAAGACTCCCCCGCTTTTATAAGGCACAGCCGCTGGCGCTCGCTCATAACGATACCCGCGGCGGGATCGAAGCTTGTAAATCCCAGAAGTTTTTCCGTCGCCTTAAGAAGCTCGTCACGTCCCTCGCCGCTTTTCGCGGAAATCGTCACGACATGCGGAATCTTCGCCCGTATCAAATCCGCCTGAAGCTTTAAAGGCAAATCTATTTTGTTGATAACGGCAATACACGGCCTCCCCGAAAGCGCTAAGAGCAGGTCGTTGTCGTCGTCCGAGAGCTCGTCGGAGCTGTCAAACACCGCAAGAACCAGTTCCGCCGCATCGATTGCAAGCTTTGCTTTTAAAACGCCTATGCTCTCGACCGTATCGTCTGTTTTTCTTATCCCGGCAGTATCCGAGAGGCGCAGCGTGAAATCGCCGAGACGCACGGTGTCCTCCACGATGTCGCGGGTCGTTCCCGGTACGTCCGTCACTATGCTGCGATCCTCGCCCGCTAGCAGGTTCATAAGCGTGGACTTACCTACGTTAGGGCGTCCGGCGATGACCGTTAAAATCCCGTCGCGCAGAATCTTTCCGGCGTCGTATGACCGGAGCATCTCCTCTATTTCCTCGCACGCGCTTACCAAGGTGTTCATGAGCAGCCCGGCGTCAAGCGCTTCTAAGTCTTCCTCGGGAAAATCCGCCCACGCCGCAAGAAACGCAGACTGCTCCACGAGCTTTCCGGTTATCTTGTATATCCTGCCTGAAATCACGCCGTCACGCGCCAAAAGCGCCGCTTTCGCGGCGCTCTCCCCCCCGGCGCTGATAAGGTGCATCACGGCTTCCGCCTGGGTTAAGCTCAGCTTTCCGTTTAAAAACGCGCGTTTTGTAAATTCGCCGGGCGACGCCGGATGCGCTCCGTTTTCAAGGCATAACCGCCATGTCTTTTGCAAAATCCAGACGCTTCCGTGGCAGCTTATCTCCGCGACGTCCTCGCCCGTGTAGGACTTCGGCGCGCAAAATATCTGGCACACCGCTTCATCAATCGCATTGTTTTGGCCGTCAAAAACCCTGCCAAGCGCGCTTGTGTACCCGCGCATTTTTGACACGGGCTTGCCGCTGTTCGCGCGAAACACCTTGTCCGCCACTGTGAAAGCGTCCGTCCCCGAAATTCTCACCACACCGATTCCCGCGCTCAACAGTGCGGTCGAAATCGCCGCTATCGTTGTTTCCATCTGGTATCCTCTTTATAGAACCCGTATTCAATATTCAAAGCCCCGCCCAGGCGGCAAATTTTCCGCACGATTGAATACAGGTTTTTATTTTTTAATCGCCCTTGTCGCCATAAAGGTGTTGATATACGGATCAAGCAGCGAAATCCCGCCGCCGTTGTCCTCGTACATATCCGAAAGCAGGAATCCCGCCCGAAGCTGGCCGCCGATCAGGCTCTCAAAGGAATGCCCGAATTCAAGGGTATCCTTTTCCTCCAGGCGCTGCTTAAAATGCCGGGGCGGCATTTGCTCGATATCGGAATACGGGATTGTATTGCCGAGTTTTAGCTCTCCCATGTTCCACGCATCGATCTCGAAGATGTATAAAAGCGGATTGCAAAAGCCTGAAAGCAGAATCCCGCCTTTTTTCAGCACACGCGCGCACTCCAGCCACACCTTTTCAACGTCGTCGATAAAGCAGGTTGAAACGGGGTTGAAAACCATATCGAAGGTGCCGTCATGAAACCGCGACAAATCGCGCATATCGCCGACTTCAAGCATGATGTTGAGCCCGTCGCGCTTTGCGACCGTCTCGTCAGATTCAATCTGTACCGGGCAAATGTCAATAACAGCGGTGACTGCTCCGAGCGCCGCAAAAACAGGCCCCTGCTGTCCGCCGCCGCTTGCAAGGCATAAAACGCGCTTGCCGGAAACGTCTCCGATCCAATCCCTCGGAACCGGCTTTGTCGGCGTTAACAGTATCTCGTACTCGCCTTTCCTCGCCTTTTCAATCACGCCGGAGGAAACCGGCACCGTCCATTTGTTGCCGTTTTGCGCTTCTTTCTCCCATGCTTCGATGTTGTGAACCACAAAATCCAATGGAATCTCCATTTTGTAAACCTCCCGCACCATCATTTCATTGTATTATTTTACCATGATTTTAGCGTTTATACAACTTTTACGTGCACATCGCAAAACGCAAGCACGCGGCCTACGACCCTTGCGTGAGGCGTGATTTTGCCTAGGCGCTCCATCAGCTTGCCCGCCTTGTTTTCGGGCAATGAGAACAGCAGCCCGCCGGAGGTCTGCGGGTCGAACAGGATATCCGTAAGATACCGGGGAGCGGCTGTGTCAAGTATCATTTTTTCCTCAAGGTATTTTCTGTTCCGATACGCCCCCTGCGGGATAACGCCCTCTTGCGCAAGCTCTAAAACATGCGGCAAAAGCGCCGGGCCTTCAGCGGAAATCTCAAGCGTCACGCCGCTTGCAAACGCCATTTCATGCGCGTGGCCAAGCAGCGAGAAGCCCGTGACGTCGGTGCAAGCGTTGACGCCAACCGCAACGGCTTCGTCCCGCGCGTATTTATTTAGTGTCTTCATTGATTCGATTGCCGGCAAAAGCTCGTCGTCGCTTAGCTTGTCAAGCTTTCTCGCGGTGATTGAGATTCCCGTTCCAAGCGGCTTTGTCAGTATAAGGACGTCGCCCGGCACAGCGCTCTTGTTTGTCCAGATTTCATGGGGCTTTGCTATCCCCGTGACGCACAGGCCGTACTTCGGCTCGTTGTCGTCGATCGTGTGTCCTCCCGCGATGACGGCGCCCGCTTCCGACGCCTTATTAAGTCCGCCTTTTAGGATATCCTGCGCGACATCCCCGGCAAGCTTGCCCGGTATGCACAAAAGATTCAGCGCAAGGCACGGCGACGCGCCCATCGCATACACGTCGGAAAGCGCGTTTGCCGCCGCGATCTGCCCGTATGTGTACGCGTCATCGACAACAGGCGGGAAGAAATCCACCGTCTTAACGATGACAAGCTCGTCGTTTATTTTGTAAACGCAGGCGTCGTCGCACAAATCAAAACCGATGAGCAGGTTCTCGTCGTGTTGCTTCGGCAATCCCCGCACAATTTCCGAAAGCGCGCCCGGCCCAAGCTTTGCGGCGCACCCGGCGCTGCCGCTCAGCCGCGTAAGTTTGATTTCCGGCATATTATTACCCCTTGTTTATTTATTTCCCAAAAGCTTTTCAACAGCCGCAAGCTTAACGGCCACGCAGAAAAGCTTTACCGCTTTTTCAAGCTCCTCCACGCCCGGGAGGCTCGGCGCTATGCGGATCGTCTTATCCTCGGGGTCGTTGCCGTAAGGATGCGTGGCGCCCGCGGCGGTTATTGTAAGCCCCGCAGCTTTGCACATGGCGACTGCGCGTTTCGCGGTTCCCGGCATAGCGTCAAAGGAGATAAAATATCCTCCGAGCGGTTTGTTCCACGACACGATCCCGGTGTCCGAAAGCTCGCTTTGAAAGGTGTTTATAACAGTATCGAATTTCGGCCGCATGGCCGCGGCATGCTTTTTCATATGCTGTTTAATGCCGTTCATGTCTTTGAAGTACCGCGCGTGTCGAAGCTGGTTAATCTTGTCGTATCCGATTGTCATCTTTGACATATGCTTTTTTATAAAGTCCATATTTTCTTTCGCGGCTCCGATTGCGGAAACCCCGCCGCCCGGGAACGTAATTTTCGACGTTGACGAGAAAATAAACGCGTTATTTTCTCGTCCTTGTTTTTTAAACTCCGCAAGGATTGGTATCAGCTCATCTTTTTTATCATCGTATAAATCATGGACGGCATAGGCGTTGTCGAAGAAAAACCTGAAGTCACAGGCCGCGGGCTTCATTGCAGCGAACCGCTTTATGACGCCGTCGGAACAGGTGATGCCCTGAGGGTTTGAGTATTTCGGCACGCACCACATCCCCTTGACGGACGGATCCTTCACCAGTTCTTCCGCGGCGTCCAAGTCGGGGCCGTCGCTTTTCATCGGCACGGGAAGCATCGTGAAGCCCAGATGCTCCGTTACCGCGAAATGCCTGTCGTATCCCGGCACCGGGCATATAAACTTAACCTCGCCCTGCTTAATCCACGGCTTTTCGCAGCCCGGCAAACAAAACATCAGGCAAAACGTTATAACGTCGTGCATCAGGTTAAGGCTTGAGTTGCCGCCGACAAAGACCTCGTCCTCCTCCGTCATTAAAAGCCCCGCCATCAGCCGTTTCGCCTCCGGTATACCGTCGAGCGGCGCGTAATTTGCGCACTCTATGCCGCTTTCGGTAACCGTCAGGGTTTTCGAGTCCACGGCGTCCAAAATCCCGCGGGAAATGCCAAGCTGATTGGCGTCCGGCTTGCCGCGCGACATGTCGAGCTTTAAACCGCTTGCCTTCATCTTTTCATATTCTATCGCAAGCGCGGACTTTTGGTCTTTTAATTCTTCCGCACTCATTTCCGTATATTTTTTCATGTAACGGTTTCCTCCCTATTCCTGTTTGATGGCTTCGAGCGCGGAAATCTTAACCGCGCGGTTAGCGGGATAAAATCCGGCGGCAAGGCCGATGCCCGTCGCAAAGGCAAGGCCTAAAAGCACAAGCCAGAGCGGGATGGACGAGACGCTCCCGATGCCGCCGAGCATACCGCCCATCCCGCCGCCGGTCATGCCTCCGCCGACGGCGTTAATGAAAAATGACAGCAAAAAGCTGAACAAAACCCCCAAAACGCCGCCAAAAAACCCGATAAGCCCCGCCTCTATCAGGAATATCGCCCTGATATTTCCGACGATGCAGCCCAGTACTTTCATCACGCCGATTTCGCGCGTGCGCTCATATACCGACATGATCATTGTGTTTGTAATGGAGATTGCCGAGACGAAAAGCGTGATGCCGCCGATGCCGCCTAAGATAATCTGCATGGTCATGATGCTTTGCTGCATTTGCTGACGCTGGCTCTCCATGCTCCATGTGCCAAAACCCATTGCCTGTATTTCCTTTTCGATATCCGGCACCGACGGCAAATCCGTCGACTTGACTTTTACCTGGTTATAGCTTTCCTTTTGGTTTCTCGGGGTCCTTATGTTGTTTTCTTTGTTAAATTCGTCCTGAAGCCGCTTCATCTCGTCAAGCGGGATAAACACGCCGTCCACCGTCTCCCATTTTGTGCGGTCGGCCTCAAGGATACCGACGGCTATGATTTCGTATTCCAAGTTCCTTGTCGTGGTGTCTTCAGCATCCAGCGACTTTAGCGTAAGCTTAAGGTCGGTCTTCATCGGGTTAAAAAACGGCTCCTGTATGTTGCCGTCCTCATCCGGCCAGTCGGAGCGCATGTTATCGAACCTTCTGCGCGTATCCATAAACCGGTATGCCGCAGAGCCCCCGACTACCACCTGCAACGTCCTTGTCTTGCCAAGCGGCAGGAATTCCCCTTCGGCGATTCTGTAGCCCAGCGGCTCCATCGCTTCTGGGACGATGCCGAAAAAATTCGGGTGTTTCCATTCGTAACGAAAGTTCCTCCCGCCCTCGATCAAATACTCTGAGCCGGTCTGCAGCCCCACAAACGGCGTTGCGACAAGGACCCCCTGTATATTCCGGATATCCGCCACCGCTTTATCGTCAAGGGGCGTATCGTTCGAGCCTGTGCCTCCGCCCCAAACCTCGATGATGGAGAGGTCCCCCCACATTTTAAGCTGCTCGTCGATCTGGTTTCCCATGCCGATGACAAGCGAAATCATCATGACGATTGCCGTTGTTCCGATGACGACGCCGACAATAGTCAGGGACGTTAAAAATTTCCGCCTGATGAGGTTGCGAAGGCACATGGACAGCAAATCAGAAGTCTTCATCCATATCCTCGCTTCCCTTTGTCTTCATGCGCTTGATGAAGTAAAGCGCGATCGGCCCCGCAACCATCAGCCCGCCCGCGCCCGCAATCCCCATCCCGATCGGGGATACGGCGCCCGCCGCCTGCTGCCCGATGTCGGGCGGCATTTCCGGCGGAGGTACAAACGGCTCCATAACCATAATGGAAAACGGCACGGTAATCTCTTTCCGGTTCATGTTCTCGTCTTCGTAATGTATCACGGCAAGCCCGTCGAACTGCCCCGGCGTCATAATCGTGATGTTGATATCGACGATGCCGGATTTCCCGGCGTCAAGGTTGCCGAAATTCGTGTTTGGAGCTACAAACTCGACGCCTCCCGGCATGCTGATGACGCCCGTGATATTGCGCGTCGGCGAGCTTCCCCTGTTTATGACCGGCACGCTGATATAGCCCTCCTCGCCTATCTGCAGCACGCTTGTATAATCCGTGATCTCGTCCGCCGAGAAGCGGTCAAGCTGTACGACCGGGATTGCGATCTTAACGCTCGATTCGCCGTCCACATATTGGTTGTTGCTCAAAAACTGGTACGAGAATTTTACCGTGACGCCGTATTCGATGGCGGCGCCCGCGGCGGCGGGGTTCGCCCTTAGCGCGACCATATGCGGCATCGATTCGCCCATCGATATGGCGTCGAAAAACGACGTGCTCGAAGCCGCCATGATCCGAAAGCCGGTATCCGGCTCGATTGTCATCTCCACGTTTTCAACGCCGATGGTCCGGCTTGTGTTCTTAAAGGAAAGCTCTAAATCAAACTCGTCGCCCGCGGTAATCGCCTCATCGCCGAAGCTGTATGATTCCACGATAACCCTCGGCCTTAGCGGGGCTCTTTCGTCTTCTTCCTCTTCCTTCGTCACCTGAAACAGGTTCGCCGCGGCCTCTCCCTTTATGCTGTCGTCGAACTCGCGCAAATCGTACTGCACGCGAAATCCGAACGAGGTTGCCGAGCCGTCGCTTTGTATGTCGTCAAACACCGCCCGAAACCGCGGATACTGTTCGCTTCCGGCCGATAAAAGCTCAAGCCTGCCGCGCGTGCCGCCAAGGGTTTTAAACCCGGCGGCGTTCGTCACAAACGCGTGAAGCTTTGCGGCCGCAAGCTCCTGTCTTGTTTGATGCGCAAGGCCGACGTCATAGTACGTGATCTCGACCGTAAACGGCGGCGTATCCTCGGTGACCTCCAAAAGCCGCTGGCCCGAAGCGTTCCTTACGACGACGTTCTCAACCACAATATCGGAGACAGGCGGCTTATCCTCGTCCTCCTCGCCCTCAAAAAACCGGGGCGGTATGGGGATTTCAAAGTATTCGCCCATATCCGTAAGATTTACCCTAAGCAGCCTGTCGCCGCCGCCGTTGTATGTGATATTGGTAAGCCTGCCCCTGTCGCGGCCTCTCCTGTTGGGGTCGGAGTCTATGCGAAGCGTTGAGTTGCGGCTCCATGCAAACGATGAGTTGGATGGGATCGAAAATTCGGCGGCGGAATAGTCTCCGCGCAGAGATCTGTCATCCGCAAAGTAGATGTCGTCCGCAAAGTAAAAGGTAATGGTCAAGCCGCGGGTCTCCTCGCCTGCCTTTAACTGCCGCGAGACGGTCGTGTCTGCCGTGAAGATGGGGATGTTGTGCCTTTCGCCGCCCGACGCCAGTACGGTAACAACAGGGTAATCCGGGAACACTTCCCAAGTGGCGCCGTTATCAAACGATACTTTTATGAAATAATCCATATCGTAATCCAACGTGTTTCGAAACGGCAGAGTTGCGCTTCGTTTTGTATCGTTGCCTGTTGTTCGCGCAGAATTACTTGTACTTGGCTTGTCTTCCCACCATTCACATGCTCCGACCCAAGTGTTGTCCGGGAGGTTTTCTCCTGTAATCGTTATCTCGCTGGTTCCGCTCGAAAGAATTCTAGTTGGGCTTGCCTTTATATTTATATTGCCGGGTTCAGCCCCCCACACCAAAAACGCAAGCGCGCCCGAAAAAAGCCCGAAAACCATAAGCATTGCGATAATGAGCGCAATAATCCTCACATAATGTCTTTTCACTCTGTTTCAGGGCCTCCTTTCGCCGTGTCGCCCCCCACACCAAAAACGCAAGCGCGCCCGAAAAAAGCCCGAAAACCATAAGCATTGCGATAATGAGCGCAATAATCCTCACATAATGTCTTTTCACTCTGTTTCAGGGCCTCCTTTCGCCGTGTCTTCCTGCGGCTGCGCCTCTTTTATTTTACTGTCCGCGATTGATTCGTTTTCTTTATCGGATACGACGTTGCCGTCGAATAACGTCACGATCCTGTCCGCGTACTTTGCAAGCTCGGGGTCGTGGGTTACAAGCACAAGCGTCTGGTTGTGCTCGCGCACCAGCCGTATCATCATGCTCATGACCTCAATCGTCGTCTTGGAATCCAAGTTGCCGGTGGGCTCATCCGCGAAAATTATTTTCGGGCTTGCGACAAACGCCCTTGCGATGCCGACGCGCTGCTGCTGTCCGCCGCTCATCTGCGAGGGCTTGTGCGCCATGCGGCCCGAAAGACCTACCTCGTTTAAGATTTTCTTCGCGGCTTTTTCCCTCTTCTTTTTTGATACGCCGCGGAAAACCAGCGGCAGGCTTACGTTTTCAAGCGCCGTAATGTTTGGCAAAAGATTGTATGACTGGAAAATAAACCCGATATTCTTCTGCCGGAATTTTGCAAGCTTGTTCTCAGAAAAGCGCGAGATATTTCTCCCGCCGATTACAACGGCGCCCTTCGTCGGCTTTTCAAGACCGGCAAGCTGGTTTAAAAGCGTGGATTTCCCGGAGCCCGAGGTGCCAACGATACAGCAGACCTCACCCGGCAGAATATCAAGGTTTATCTTGTCAAGGGCGACGACCTGTTCCATGCCCACGCGGTAAACCTTGCGTAAATCCTTTACTTTTATAATCGGCTCAGGCAACGGCTACACACCTATAAAGAAATTTTTTCATGTCAAAAATACAGGTATAATATACCATAATTTTAAGAAATATTCAAATAATAAATTATTTTCCCAAAGTTTTAAGAATTATTATAGCAAAGTATCATGCGCGCGCCGCACATGAGCTGCCGTTCATGTTTTTTCACATTCATCTGCCAAAACAAGAATAAAATTACAGTCCCAGTAAATAATAGAAAAGCAACGCTTGACAAAAATTATAAAGAACTTTCTATAATAAGGGAGGATTTTTACCATAATGAAAGCAACAGGTATCGTAAGGCGCATCGATGACCTTGGACGCGTCGTAATTCCCAAGGAAATCAGGCGCACCATGAGGATTCGTGAGGGCGACCCGCTGGAAATATATACCGGAAATGATGGCGAAGTCATCTTTAAAAAATATTCCCCGCTCGGCGAATTGGGTTCGTTCGCCGCCCAGTACGCGGAGGTGCTGCATAGAAACGGCGGGCATCCCGTCGTCGTCTGCGACCGCGACCATGTGATCGCGGTATCCGGCATACCGAAAAAAGAAATGCTTGAGCGCCGCGTCTCGAACATGCTTGAGGACCTGATGGAACAACGCAAAACGTTCGGCCCCGGAGACTCCGCGAAAATCCAGCCTGTCGAGGGAATTGACCGGTTTGGCGTGGCGGGCGCGCCCATCATCGCGGCAGGCGACGTCTGCGGCGCGATTATGTTTATTGCGGACGAAAACTCAGCCGCCGCCGGCGAAACCGAAATAAAGCTAATAACGACTGCCGCCGCGTTTTTAGGCAAGCAAATGGAAGAATAAAAATTTTCACATAAAGGCTTGCAAAGCTTGTTTTTATGTGATATACTTCTAAATGTTGATGAATGATACTGAAAGAGTGGGAATTTGCCCGCTCTTTCCTGTTGTATGGCCTTATTTCTTAAACTTGTCTTGCCGGAGGTTTTTCTATGGGTAGCAATAAAGGCGGCTCAACGGTGCGGGTCGCCGAGCGGCTTATCATGCCTGTCATCGAAGAGCGCGGGCTTGACCTGTGGGACACGCGCTTTGAAAAAGAGGGAAGCCGGTGGTACTTACGGTATTTTATCGACAAGTCGGGCGGCGTCAATATCTCGGACTGCGAATTTGTAAGCCGCGCCGTTGAAAAGCTGCTTGACGAATCAGACCCGATACAGCAAAGCTATACGCTTGAAGTTTCGTCCCCGGGAATCGAGCGGGAGCTTGTAAGGGACTGGCATTTTGAAAAATACTTAGGCTCTAAGGTCTGCGTGCGTCTGATCAGGCCCGTAGAGGGTATCCGCGATTTTTACGGCGAGCTTCTTTCAAAGAGCGGCGACGAAATCAAGATACTGCTCCCCGGCGACGTTGAAATGAGCCTTCAACGGGCGGAGGCCGCGAACATAAAGCTTGCGGCCGATTACGAAACTGGAGGTCAATACGAATGAACGGCGAATTCTTCGAGGCGCTGGCGCTGCTTGAAAAAGAAAAAGGCATCCCGATGGAATACCTGCTTGAAAAAATCAAAAACGCGATTGCGATCGCCGTTAAACGCGACAGCGAAGGCACGCTTGACAACATCGTCGAGATCGACCCTGAAACCGGCAGGTTTTACGTCGCCTTTCGCAAAACCGTCGTAAAGGACGTCACCGACCCCGCAAACGAGATTTCGGTTGAGGCCGCCAAAAAATTAAATAAAAAAGCAAAGGTCGGGGAGGCCGTTGAGATTCCGATGGAGACAAAGGAGTTCGGCAGGATCGCGGCGCAGGCTGCAAAGCATGTCATCCGGCAGGGGATACGCGAGGGCGAGCGCGACCAGCTTCTGCAGGAGTACCAAAGCCGCCAGAACGATATCGTGACGGCGATCGTCCTGCGCACGGACCCGCGGCGCGGAAACGTGACCCTTGAAATCGGAAAGCACGAGGCGGTGCTCCCGAAAAGCGAGCAAGTGCCCTCAGAGCGTTACCGCGACGGCGAAAAGATAAAGGTGTTTGTCGTTGACGTCGTAAGCGCTGAAAAAGGGCCGCGCCTTATGATTTCACGCACGCATCCCGGCCTTGTAAAGCGTTTGTTTGAAATTCAGGTGCCTGAAATTTACGACGGCACCGTCGAGATCAAGGCAATTGCGCGCGAAGCGGGCTCAAGGACAAAAATCGCGGTATACTCAAAAGACGAAAACGTGGATGCCCAGGGCGCGTGTATCGGGCCTAAGGGAGTCCGCGTCACAGATATAGTAGACGAGCTTGGCGGCGAGAAAATAGACGTCATAAAGTACTCCGAAGACGCGACGCAGTTTATCGCCGAAGCCCTTTCTCCGGCGCAGGTGCTCGGCGTCGAGATTGAGGACGAGTCGCTCAAAAGCTGCCGTGTGACTGTTCCTGACCAGCAGCTGTCCCTTGCGATCGGCAACAAAGGGCAAAACGCGCGCCTTGCCGCAAGGCTTACAGGTTGGAAGATAGACATCCGCCCGGAGTCCGGGTTTTACGGGGAGTAGCCGGTTGAATGAAAGCTAAGAAAATCCCGGTGCGCATGTGCTCCGGCTGCTCGGAGCGAAAGCCGAAGAATGAGCTTGTGCGGATTGTCAGGCGCCCCGACGGCGAGATTGCGCTTGATGAAACAGGCAAGAAGCCGGGGCGCGGCGCGTACCTGTGCGGTAACGGCGGCTGCTTAAAGCTTGCGAGAAAAGCAAGGCGGCTTGAGCGGGCGTTTAAGTGCCAAATACCGGAGGACGTCTACGGGCGTCTCGAGGAGGCAATGAGCCAAAGTGAAGGATAAGCTCCTGTCCCTTTTGGGGATTTGTAGAAAAGCGGGCAAGCTGGTCCACGGGTTTGACGCGGTATGCGGCGCGGTAAAGCTGAAAACCGCAAGGCTTGTACTGATTTCCGGTGATATATCGCCTAAAACAAAAAAGGAAATTGAATTCATATCATCTAAAACAAATATAAAGGCCATCACCGTTGCGATTACCATGGACGACATCGAGCAGAAAACAGGCAAGCGCGCAGGGGTTCTTGCAATACTTGACGACGGCCTTGCAAAAGCCGTGAATGAGGCCGCGGTCCGCGCGGGCAAGGAGGAGTACTATGATAGAAAAATACAGGGTGCATGAGGTCGCAAAGGATTTAGGGCTTCCAAGCAAGCAGATTATCGAGCTTTTGTCCAAATACTTCGGCGGCGACCCTAAAAAGCATATGACGGCGCTTGAAGTAAACGAGCTTAGTTTGATCTTCGAGCATTATACGGCATTGCACAGCGTGGACAGCCTTGAGAGCTATTTCGCGCAGGCCGTTCCGAGAAAGCCGAAGCCGAAGCCGGAGCCGCCTAAGCCGAAAGAAGCTCCTAAGCCCGCAAAGGCCTTCTTAAAACCGGAGCCCGCCCCTGCCCCCGCGCCTAAACCGGCGCCCGCGGCACAGGCGGCGCCTATGCGCAAAAAAGAAGATAAGCGCCGCCCGTCGAAAGCACCGGCGGCGGCAAGGCCGCAAATGCAGACATATAAGCCGAGGCCTCAAACACCTCCTCAGGGCGGCGTGTCGCAGCAGGTTCAGCAGGAACGCTCCGACAGACACGTCGATATGCGCACCGTAAAAGTAAACCTCGATAAATACAACGAGCGCTACGAAACGATAGCGCCGACAAACCTTGCGAAAAAAGATACCGGCGTTAAAAAACAGAAGCTGCATCAGCGCTCCGCTCAGCGAGGCAAGCCGTTCATGTCCCGCAAGGACAAGGAGCTTGCCAAGATGAAGAGGCTCGAAATGGAGCGCCAGCGCAGGCAAAAGCTCGATATCACGCTACCGGAGCAAATCTCGGTCGGCGACCTCGCGCTCAAGCTGAAGGTTCAGGCGTCCGAGGTGATTAAGCGGTTGATGGGCATCGGCGTCATGGCGTCGGTAAGCGAAATTATCGACTATGACACGGCGGCGATGATCGCCATTGAAATCGGCGCGAAGGTCTCTCCTGAAATCGTGGTCACCCTTGAGGAGCGTTTGTTCGACGAGACCGAGGACGCAGACGATATGCTTGAGGAAAGGCCCCCCATCGTTGTTGTAATGGGACACGTAGACCACGGCAAAACCTCGCTGCTTGACTATATACGCGACACGAGCGTCACCGAAGGCGAGGCGGGCGGCATAACGCAGCACATCGGCGCGTACCAGGTAGCCGTCCGCGACAAGAAAATCACGTTCCTCGATACTCCCGGGCACGCCGCGTTTACGTCCATGCGCGCAAGGGGCGCAAACATCACGGACATCGCGATTCTTGTCGTCGCGGCCGACGACGGCATAATGCCGCAGACGGTAGAAGCAATCAACCACGCAAAGGAAGCCGGCGTTGCAACGATTGTCGCAATAAATAAAATAGATAAGCCCGCATCGAACCCCGACAGGATCAAGCAGGAGCTCACCGAGCACGGCCTTGTTATCGAGGATTGGGGCGGCGATACCATCTGCGTCGAGGTCTCGGCGAAAACAGGCGCCGGTGTCGACCATCTGCTCGAAATGGTGCAGCTTGTCGCGGATATGAAAGAGTTAAGGGCAAATCCCGACAAAATGGCGCGCGGAACCGTCATCGAAGCGCGGCTCGACAAGGGCCGCGGACCTGTGGCCACTGTTCTTGTACAAAACGGAACGCTGCATGTCGGCGACGTCATCATCGCCGGTATGGCGCTGGGGCGTGTGCGCGTCATGCACGACGACCACGGCGACCGCATTGAGGAGGCAGGCCCCTCGATGCCGGTTGAAATCACCGGTTTAGGCGAGGTTCCGCAGGCGGGCGACGTATTCAACTGCGTAGAGGACGAAAAGCTTGCCCGCGAGCTGGTCGAAAAACGCCGCCATGAAACGAAGGAAGAGCAGTTTAAGACATTCTCGAAGGTTACGCTTGACAATTTGTTCGACCATATTTCCGAGGGCGACATCAAGGAGCTGCCGGTTATCGTCAAGGCCGACGTCCAGGGCTCCGTCGAGGCGCTAAGGCAAAGCCTTGAGAAGATCGAAAACGAGGAAGTCCGCGTGCGCGTGATCCACGGCGGCGTCGGCGCCGTCAGCGAATCCGACGTCATGCTCGCGAACGCGTCAAACGCCATCATCGTCGGCTTTAACGTGCGCCCTGACCCGCTTGCTAAGGATGTCGCCGAGCACGACGGCGTCGATATCCGGCTTTACCGTATCATTTACGACGCGATCGACGAGATAAGCGACGCGATGAAAGGCATGCTTGCGCCTAAAATACGCGAGGTCGATCTTGGCCGCGCCGAAGTCCGGCAGGTTTACAAAATCTCGAGCGTCGGGACCATTGCGGGCTGTCACGTGCTTTCAGGCAAAATCACGCGCTCCGCTAAAATCCGCGTCGTGCGCGACGGCATCATCATCGCCGACGACGAGCTTGACAGCTTAAAGCGCTTCAAGGACGACGTCAAGGAGGTCGCTTCAGGCTACGAGTGCGGCATGGGCCTTACAAAATTCAACGACATCAAGGAAGGCGACGTGTTTGAGGCTTATAACATTGAAGAATATCGGGATTAGGGCCTGTTGACACTACCGCTCAACGCCCGTCTAAACGGCGCATTTTGCGCCAAGCTTCGTTAAATTTTCTTGCAATACGCCAAGTATTGCTGCAAAAATTTGCCTTGTTTGACACAAAATCCGCTCATTATCCGTGCATTTCGGATGGTGTCAACAGGCCCCAGGAGGGTAACCGCATGCCTTCATATAGGACGGCGCGCGCCGAAGAGGATATAAAGCGCGAGCTTTCGGATATTATGCGAGGGCTTAAAGACCCACGCATAACCGGGCTTTTAAGTATCGTAAAGCTTGAGCTTGCGTCTGATTACTCCCATTGCAAGGTGTATATAAGCTCCCTTGACGGGATTTCGTCCGCCAAAAATGCGGTAGAGGGACTTAAGAGCGCCGGAGGCTTTATACGGCGCGAGATTGGGCTGCGGCTTAAAATGCGAAGAAGCCCCGAGTTCCACTTTATCGCCGACGATGGCATTGAATACAGCGCGAACATCAATAAAAAACTAAAAGAGATTGAGTGACATGCAAATCGATGTAAAAACCGCCTGCGAAAAATTAAATGCGGCCGACAACATCTTAATACTGACGCACCAGCGGCCCGACGGAGACACGCTCGGGGCGGCTTTTGCGCTTTTGCATGTACTGATTGCGGCGGGTAAAAAGGCTCGTGTTTCATGCCATAGCGGTTTTCCCGCGCGCTACGGCTTCCTGTGCGGCGGCTATGCGCCTGACGAAAGCTTTTCGCCCGAGTTTACCGTCGCCGTGGACGTTGCGTCATTGCCGCTTCTATGCGACGACTTTGAAAAGCATAAGGGCAAAATCGATATGTGTATCGACCACCACAAATCAAATTCCATGTATGCAAAGTTTACGCTTCTCGACACGGACGCCGCCGCCGCGTGCGAGATTGTATATGAATTGATAAAAGGGCTGGGCGGTAAAATAACAACGGCGGTCGCCGATGCGATCTTCGCCGGAATCACGACGGATACCGGCTGTTTTAAGTATTCAAACGTAACCGCAAGAACTCATGAGATTGCCGCAGACATGATCCGGTTTGGCGCGAACCACGCTATGATCAATAAAATCATGTTCGACACGAAAAGCCGTGGGCTTTTGATGGTCGAGCAGATGATACTTAAAAACACAAAGTATTATTTCGACGGGCGCTGCGCCGTAATATTCCTGCCGTCCGGCTTAAACGAGCGCTATCAGGTGCTGGATGACGAGCTTGACGGCATATCGTCTTTTCCCGCGCGCATAGCGGGGGTCGTCGCCGGCGTTACGATAAAAGCCTCGGAGGATTTAAGCGGCAAGTTCCGTGTATCGGTGAGGACGGCCTCCCCTGTTGACGCGTCAAAAATCTGTTTGTCGTTCGGCGGCGGCGGGCACGCAAACGCCGCTGGCTGTACGCTTGCGGGAACGCTTGAGGAGGTCACGGAAAAACTCCTAGCCGCTATTCAGAAAGAGCTTGAATCATGCTAGACGGTATTTTGCTGATAGACAAGCCCGCGGGTTTCACTTCGTTCGACGTGATTGCAAAGCTGCGTGGGATGACAAGGACTAAAAAAATCGGTCACGCCGGAACCCTTGACCCGATGGCGACAGGCGTGCTTCCCGTATTTTTCGGGCGCGCCGCGAAAGCCGTGGATCTGCTTCCAAGCCATGATAAAGCCTACATAGCGGGTTTTAAGCTTGGTTCTGCCACCGACACGCAGGATATAACAGGCCGGATTTTGTATGAAAAAAACCATTCGGTGACGGCGCGGGAGGTAGAAGACGCGCTTTCGTCTTTTACCGGCGGGATTTTGCAAACGCCTCCGATGTATTCGGCGGTCCGCGTAAACGGGAAACGGCTTTATGACCTTGCGCGGAGCGGCCGGGAAATCGAGCGGAAGCCGCGAAACGTTATTATATATGAATTGCGGCTGCTCGAATCGGATGAAGCTTCAGGCGTTTACAGCATCTTTTTAAAATGTTCCGGCGGCACATATGTAAGGACGCTGTGCCACGATCTCGGCGAAAGGCTGGGCTGCGGCGCCGTTATGACGTCGCTTCGCCGCACTATGGCGTGCGGATATGAACTGAAGGACTGCATTACGCTTGAGACGGCAGAGGAGCGTACAGCTTCCGGGGCGCTTAAGCTGTTGCCTGTATCCTCCGTGTTTTCGGATTTGCCGGAGCTTGTGCTAAACGAAAGTCAAGCCCATCATTTTTTAAACGGTATACAGCTTGGGTTAGACCAGTTTAGCGGCGTTCCAAAGGTTGAACGTATACGCGCGGTTGACGGGGGCGGCCGTTTTCTCGGGCTTGCGAAAGCGGATGGCTTAGAAAACAAGCTTGTCATCGTTAAATTGTTCGCGTTGGGGGAACCACAATAAATGACGGTGTTTGAGAGCATTCCCGAAACATTCCCAGCCGAAAAGACGGCGGTGGCGCTCGGTATCTTCGACGGGCTGCACAAGGGGCATATGGCGGTGCTTAAATCGCTTATCGAAGCTTCAAAACCAGATGGGTTAACACCTTTAGTGTTTACGTTTGACACAAACGAATCGAGGCCCGGCGCGAAAACTCCAAAGCGTCTTTTAAGCGACGATGCGCGAAACGAAATCCTTCTGGATATCGGCGTCGAATATGTGCTGTCGCCAAAATTCTCGGAGTTTCGCGATATGCAGCCGCATGATTTCTCGGTTTTTCTAACACGCCGATTAAACGCGAAAGCCGTATTTTGCGGCGAGGATTTCAGGTTCGGCAAAGGGGCAAAAGCAGGCGCATTAGATTTAGAGGCATTTTTAGAGGGCAAATCCTCCGTTCATGTGATAAAGACTGTCGCCGCGTTAGACGGCGCGGTTTCCTCCACGCGAATCAAGCAATTGCTTGAAAGCGGGGATATAGCCGCGGCAAACACTCTTTTGGGCCGTCCGTTCCCGATAAAGGCTCCCGTAATCCGCGGGCGCGGGATCGGGCTTGCGCGCTTGCTGCAAACCGCGAATCAGCCATACCCCCCAAACCTTGCCGTACCGCGTTTCGGCGTGTACGCCTCCGAGACCGCTGTAGGCGATAAACGGTACGCATCCGTTACCAACATCGGCGTAAAGCCGACCGTCGGAATCGCACCGCTCTTAGCGGAAACCCACATATTCGATTTTTCCGCCGATTTATACGGAGAAACGATCTCCGTTTCACTTTTAGAGTTTATAAGGGACGAGAAAAGGTTCGACAGCTTAGAGCTGCTCAAGGCGCAGATGGAAAAGGATTCCGCCTCATCCCGAAAGATATATAACAATACGATTTAGGAGGGTTTCGCATGTATGATCTTTTAAAATTGCTCGAAGACAACGCAAGGTACTCCGACAAGGAGCTCTCGGCCATTCTCGGTATCAGCGGGGAAGAAGTGCGCAAAAAAATCGCCGACTTGGAAGAAGACGGGATTTTACGCGGCTACAAGGCAATCGTCGACTGGGAAAAGACGGAGCGCGACGTCGTAATGGCAAGAATCGAGCTAAAGGTGATACCGAAGCGTGACCGCGGCTTTGAGGAGCTTGCCGAAACAATAAGCGGGTTTGAGGAAGTGCAGACGCTTTATTTAATGAGCGGCGGGTACGACCTTGCCGTTACGGTTGTCGGCAAATCCTTTAAGGACATCGCAAATTTTGTAGCGCACAGGCTGGCCCCGCTTGAATCCGTTCAGGCGACGGCCACGCATTTTGTCCTGCGCAAATACAAGGACAAAAATACCCTTTTCATAGACCCCGAGCGCGACGAAAGAGGTGTCGTTCTGTGACGGACTATTCGCTTCTCTTATCGCAGCGGGCAAAAAACATAAAGCCGTCAGGTATCCGCAAGTTTTTCAGCGCAGCCTCCGAGATGAAAGACGTGATTTCCTTAGGCGTTGGCGAGCCTGACTTTAAAACGCCGTGGGTTATCCGCAAGGCCGGTATCGCGTCCCTTGACGCGGGCCGTACCTGGTATACGGCGAACGCCGGGCTTTCGGCCCTTCAAAAAGAAATCAGCCTCTATTTAAAGCGGAGGTTCGAGCTTGCGTACGCGCCCGAGAACGTCCTTGTGACAGTCGGCGGAAGCGAAGCGATCGACCTTGCCATGCGCGCGTTTATAAACCCCGGCGACGAGGTGCTCATCCCCGAGCCAAGCTTTGTGTGCTACACGCCGATCGCCGAGCTTTGCGGCGCTCGTCCCGTTCCCGTCGTCACGAAGGCGGAGGATGAGTTCCGCCTTAACCCGGATGCGCTGAGAGCCGCGATAACTCCCAAGACAAAGCTGCTGGTGTTCCCGTTCCCGAACAACCCCACAGGCGGCGTCATGCGCCGGAAGCACCTTGAGGAAATTGCCGGGGTCTTAAAAGGCACCGATATCATCGTTTTATCAGATGAGATTTACGCGGAGCTCACATACGGCGAAGAGGGGCATGTCTCCATCTCGTCGGTCGACGGCATGAAAGACCGCACCATCGTTGTAAACGGCTTTTCAAAGGCACATGCCATGACCGGCTGGCGGCTCGGCTATGTGACGGGTCCCGCTCCCGTGATGGAGGTCTTAAACAAAATTCACCAGTACGCCATTATGTGCGCGCCGACAACAAGCCAATACGCAGCGATAGAGGCGCTTCGAAGCTGCGACGACGACGTTTTGAAGATGGCCGAGGAGTACAATAAGCGCAGGCGGCTGATCGTTATGCGGCTAAACGAGATGGGGCTTTCCTGCTTTAATCCGGGCGGCGCGTTTTACGCGTTTCCGAGCATACAGTCAACAGGGCTTTCGTCGCAGGAATTTTGCGAACGGCTTTTGCATTCCAAAAAAGTCGCGGTCGTTCCGGGCGACGCGTTCGGCGACAGCGGCGAGGGATTTGTGCGCATCTCGTATTCGTATTCCATCGAGCATATCAAGGAAGCGTTAAGGCGCATTGAGGCGTTCTTGAAAGAGCTCAGAGCTTAAAGGGGAGTTCGCAATGTATTACTGCAACCGAGTGGTTGTCGAGTCGTGCGGAAAGGTTAACCTTTCCCTTGACATTACAGGAACCGGTGAAGACGGCTACCATATGCTTGAAACGGTCATGCAGAGCATCGATCTTCGCGATGTGCTTTTAATCGGCAAGCGCGACGACGACGAGATGAGGGTTACGTGCTCAAATCCCGACGCTCCCGAAGACGACGCAAATATCGCTTTTAAAGCAGCGAAGGAATTCTTCGCGGCAACCGGTATAGAAGAACAGGGGCTTTCCATACATATAGACAAGAGCATACCGGTGGAGGCGGGGCTCGCGGGCGGCAGCGCCGACGCGGCGGCTGTTTTGCGCGGGCTTGACAGGCTGTTTGAAACGTCCCTTTCGCCGGAACATCTTCTTGAGATCGGGCTTTCAGTTGGCGCGGACGTCCCGTTTTGCCTCTCGGGCGGCTGCGCCCTTGCCGAGGGCAAGGGGGAATTTTTAACCCCGCTTAGAAGCCTTCCCGCCTGTTATATCACGATTGCAAAGCCTCCTGAAGGTATGAGCACAAAGTACGCTTACAAGCTTTTCGATGATTATGAGGGCGAAGTCATAAGGCCCGACACAAAAAAGATGATAGCCGCGCTTGACAGCGGGCTTCTTCCTGAAATTGGGCGGCAGATGTTTTCGGCCTTTTCCGGCATAATGAAAAGCGAATCCATTATGCTAAGCGGCGTCATGGTTTGCTCGGGAGCCTTGGGCAGCGTGGTCTCCGGCAGCGGAAGCGCGGTCGCCGGGCTTTTTGATAACGAGAAAACCGCAAAAAACTGCCTTGGCCTTTTGCGTAAGCAGGTCAAGGATTGCTGGCTTTGCAGGCCGACGGATTATGGCGCGCGGATAATCCATGTGAGCTAAGAAGCTGTTCACATAGACGAGAACAGCTTCTATTTTGACTTTATTTGACATAAATTAAAACTTGAAACTTTTTATCCTCTCATGTACACTATTTACATATAACGCAGTAAAGGTGACTTCAAATGCTTATTGATGATTCTGGTCTTTGCCCTGCCTGCCAAGAGCCGATGGGCGAAAACAGCATATGTCCGGCTTGCGGCTATTCCGATAACGGTGATAGCTTTGATTCTGCGTACCTAAAGCCCGGCACCACGCTAAAAAACGGCCGTTACCTTGTCGGTGGGCTTTCCCAGCGAAACGGCGAGTGCGCCACATACGACGGGTTTGATTATAAAACCCGCGAAACGCACTGGATTCGCGAATATTTCCCCACGACAATCGCAAGGCGCGACGCTTTGACCGGCGCGGTTTCGCCTCTTGAGGGGCAGGGAGCCCAGTATAAGGCGTTAACCTCGGATTTCATCGACCTGTGTAACGAAATCAAACGCCTTGAGGTTACCGAGCGCGTGATTCCGATTACCGACGTTTTTATAGAAAACAACACCGTTTACGCAATCTATCAGGCTATGGACGTCGTGAACTTCGACGAATACCTTTCAGGAATCGGCGGCAAGCTGTCGGTTAAAAAGGCTTTGGAGATGTTCCTGCCGTTTTGCAATATGATCGGCGGGATTCACGATAACGGGTATATCCACAGGGGGATTTCCCCGCTCACGGTTTATGTGGACGAAGACGACAACCTTTATTTATGGGATTTTTCACTGAGCGCCACAAGGACCGCAAACTCGGAGCTTGACGCTGAGCTTTTCAACGGCTACAGCGCGCCTGAGCAGTACGCGTCGACCGGCTGGCAGGGCACATGGACCGACGTCTATGCCCTTGCCGCGTTGTTTTACCGCACGGTATCAGGTTTTGTGCCGCCGAAATCCACAATGATCGGGGAGGACCGCCCGCTTTCCCAGCTCGACGACCTTGTGATGGACATCCCGAAAAAAGTCTCGGACGCGGTTTCCGAGGCAATGGTTGTGGACCCGGAGGAGCGCGTACAGACCGTCTATGATTTTGTATCGCGGTTAATTGAAAACCCCATCTCAAACACTGCCGTGTTCGAGACGAAAAAGACGAAGAGTCAGGCTCCGGAGGCAAGGGCCGCTTCGTCCTCAAGGCAGCCGTCCTACGACCGTGAGCCGGTACGGCGCCGCCAACCCAGCAGCAAGGGGGACGGCGGGTTTAAGTATGTGATATTCACGCTTATTTTTACAATTGCAATACTTGTTTTCGGTGTTTTGTACATCATGAACACATATTTCCCGGATTTGGTGACGCCGCAGGGGCCTCCAAGGCCGGGAAGCCATTCCCTTGACGATATAGTCGACCCTTCCGGCGACGATATAGGTCTGGAGCTCCCTGCTCCCGTCGCGGACACCTCCGGTAATGAGGACGACGAGGACGCTGAAATCATGATCCCGCGGTTTGTCGGGCAGATGCTGACCGTGGTGGAGGAAGACGAAAGCTATAACGCATTGTTTTCTTTTACGGTGGAAGAGGATCACAGCGCGGATTTTCCCGCCGGAGTGATCTTCAGGCAGGAGCCCGACGGAAATACCTTCGTGCCGAAAACGGACGGCCGAATAAGCATCGTTTTACACGTAAGCAAAGGTCCGCAGCTTGTGAAGATGCCGCATTTGATTGGCAGAAGCTTTGACGAGGCGACAAGGGTTCTTGCCGAGATGGGCTTATCGTATACCAAGCTCGACCTGTTCGCGGCGGGCGCGCCTGTCGGCAGCGTGGTGGCCTCAAGACCGCTGCCCGACGAGGAATTCGACCCAAAGGAGCAGACAATCGAGATTTACGTTATGCCTCAGCCTCTTCCTGAAACGAACCCGTCTGAATAATAATCTGGAGGCTCTTTATGTCCGGACATTCAAAATGGAGTACCATTAAGCGAAAAAAAGAAAAAACCGACGCCCAGCGCGCAAACATCTTTACAAAGATCGGCCGCGAAATTGCCGTGGCTGTCCGCGAGGGCGGCGCCGACCCCAATACAAACGGTAAGCTCCGCGATTTAATCGCAAAAGCGAAATCCTTAAACGTACCTAACGAAAACATTGACCGCGCTATAAAAAAAGCGGGGGACCCCGATAAAAACAATTATGAGGAAATCATCTACGAGGGGTATGGCGTCGGCGGCGTAGCCGTTATCGTGGAATGCCTGACCGACAACCGCAACCGCACCGCCGGTGATTTGCGCCACTATTTTGACAAATATGGCGGGAACCTGGGGCAAAGCGGCAGCGTCGGCTTCCTGTTCCAGCGGAGAGGGCTTGTTGTTGTTGAAAACAACGGGCTTAGTGAAGACACAATCATGGAGGACTGCCTTGACGCGGGCGCCGAGGATTTCGAAGCGTCTGACGAATTCGCTGAAATCTTTACCGCAGCCGACCCGAACGCATTGCGAACTGTGCGGGAATCGCTTGAAAAGAAAGGCTACAACATCGCGTCGGCGGAAATCGCGTACATTCCGAATACGCGCGCCGCGCTTGACTTGGACGTGAAAGCAAAAATGGAAAAACTGCTCGACATACTTGAAGACAACGACGACGTTCAGAATGTCTGGCATAATTGGGAGGAGTAAAAACATCATGAAAAAAGCGAAAAAACTGTTAGCGCTCACACTTTGTATCATTATGGTATTCGGCCTTACAGGCTGTGTCAGCGGGGAAATCGGCGAGATCATGGAAAAAAACGCGGCCGCCGAAGCAAAGTACTCGATGGTTGAGTACATAAGCCATGTCAATGCATATGTTTACAACGAGACTGCGGATCACATTATGACATTCGAGCAGGATGAGCTCTCGGCAGTCCGGCAGCTTGTGAGAAGCGGCGACCGCATCGCGCACACCACGTATACAACAAATGCCGGAACGGATATTGAAGAAACCTCAAAATATTCTTATTACCAAAGGGGCCGCAACGCTTATTTTAACCTCGAAGAAAAAGGACTGAGATACCGGCAAAGGTCGCGCCAGTCAAACGTGAACGATTTCCTGAGCGATATTATAGACGGGCTCACCGAAAGCGATTTTAAATCCATACGCGTCACGGATATGGAAGATGGCGGCAAAAGGCTACGTTTCAGGCTCGACCCGAAAGCCATTGCGACTGAAACCGCCAACGACTTTCTTTTGGCTCAGGGCTCGTTTCTGCCGAACGGCTTTGGCATAACCGGTGCGGAATTAATGGGTTTTGAATTCACATTAACGCTTGACAAGGAGTATTTAACAAGGAAACAAGAGCATAAAGCGGATATCCTGCTTCATCTCGAAAATGGCAGCACCGCGAGCTGGAGGCATGAAGAATCGTTTGTTTATAAGAAGTATTCCTATTTGGAAAACGACCATCTTGTTTTCCCGGAAGATTTAGCCGATTACCCGGACTATGATACGCTTGATTTATAAAGTTTTCCGCAACACCCGCATGGCGTTTAGTATGGCAAGAAGCGCGACGCCTACGTCGGCGAACACGGCCTCCCACAAGGAGGCTAAGCCAAACGCGCCCAGCGCGAGAAACAAAGCCTTCACCAAAAGCGCAAACACGATGTTCTGCCAGACGATCCGCCTTGTATATTTCGCGACGTCCACCGCTTTTAAAAATTTCGACGGCTCATCGGTCATGAGCACAACGTCGGCGGCTTCAATTGCGGCGTCGCTGCCTAATCCGCCCATCGCCACGCCGATATCGGCCATTGCCAGCACAGGCGCGTCGTTGATGCCGTCCCCCACGAAAGCAAGCGTGCCGCCTTTTCGCTTTTGGCCGTTTAACATCTCTACGCGCTCGACCTTTTGCTGCGGCAATAAACCGCCGTATACTTCGTCAATCTTTAACTTTTCAGCGACAGCTTCAGCGATTTGCGGGTTGTCGCCGGTCAGCATAACGGTCTTGCGTACCCCTTTCGCTTTAAGCCCTGAAACGGCGCTTTGGCTGTCCTCTTTTATTTCGTCGGATATCACGACGCAGCCCGCGTATGTACCGTCAACCGCGACATAAACCTTCGTGCCGACGCTCTTAGATTCCTCAAAAGCAATACCGGTTTTTTCCATTAGCTTTTGGTTTCCGGCGAGGATCGTCCTGCCGTTTTGGCTGACGCTGATCCCATACCCCGCAATCTCACCGTAATCCGCAAGATTTTGCTTGTCGATGATTTTGCCGTATTCCCGCATGACGGAAAGCGCAATCGGATGGCTTGAATAAGCCTCGGCGGTTGCCGCGAGCTCAAGCAATGCGTCCGCGTCAAATCCGACCGCGGGCTCTTTAGCCGTTACCTTGAATACGCCTTTGGTAAGCGTGCCGGTCTTGTCGAATACGACCATGTCGAGGTTGTGAAGCGCTTCGAGATAGTTTCCTCCCTTTATCAGGACTCCGTTTTTAGAAGCGCAGCCGATGCCGCCGAAGAACCCGAGCGGGATTGAGATTACAAGGGCGCACGGACAGGAAATGACAAGGAATATAAGTCCGCGCCTTATCCATTCGGACCAAAGGCCGCCGTCTATCAGCGGAGGGATTACGGCTATCAGGACAGCGAGCGCCACAACGGCGGGCGTATAGTACCGCGCGAACTTTGTGATAAAGTTTTCAGTCGGCGCTTTTTTGTTCGCAGCGTTCTCGACAAGGTCGATAATCTTCGCGGCGGTCGATTCGCCGGACGTCTGCGTTACTTCTATCGTCAGCACGCCGTCCATGTTTAAGCAGCCGGATAAAACCGTATCGGATACGCTCGCCCTGCGCGGCGCCGATTCCCCGGTAAGCGCCGTGGTATCAAGCATGGCGGAGCCCTCTGTCACAACGCCGTCAAGAGGTATCTTCTCACCTGGCGTAACGACGATTACATCCCCGATGTTTACGTCTTCGGGCGAAACCTTTACGATATTGCCGCCTCTTTTTATATTGGCGTAATCAGGGCGGATATCCATCAGCCCCGCAATCGACTTTTTGGATTTTCGCACCGCCATATCCTGAAAGAACTCGCCTATTTGATAAAACAGCATGACGCCGACGCCTTCTGCGTATTCCCCGATCGCAAACGCCCCGATCGTTGCAGCGGACATGAGGAAGTTCTCGTCAAAAACCTTTCCCCTTACAATATTTTTAAGGGCGCGAAAAACAATGTCGCCGCCCAGCAAAAGATACGCGAAAACGAGTACGGCAGCCGGGATATACTCCCGGCTGCCGCCGATGCTTCCTAACAAAAGACCGGCGGCAAACGCGGCGGCGCCCGCAATCAGCCGAATTTTTTTCATCCTGCCCGCGGCGTCATGTTCACGGCCTTTGGCCTGTTCGCGCCCGGTCCTCTCATATACCAGTATTTGGGGCTCGTATTTATGTACCGTATCCTCAATCGTTTTTTGTATGTCCTCGCTATGCCCGTCCTCAACCTCTACCCGCAGCGTTGTCGTAACGAAGCTAAGCGACGCTGTTTTTACCCCTTCAAGCTTATTCGCCGCGCTTTCAATCTTTGCGGCGCAATTTGCACAATCAAGCCCGTGCAACGTGTATTCCCTGACCAAGGAAATCCCTCCATCATGCTTAATAGTTGTTCATGTGTTCAACTGATATTTAAAATTTTTATGTATGCCCGATATGTTCAAAGCCTTTTTCAAAAACATCCCTCACATGGTCGTCAGCCAGCGAATAGTAGACGTTTTTGCCGAGCTTATCGTTTTTTACGAGATTAGAAAGCCGCAACAGCTTCAATTGGTGCGATATTGCCGATTTTGTCATGCCCAGCAAAGCGGCAAGGTCGCACACGCACATCTCCTCGCGGGAAAGGGCCCACAAAATTTTTATGCGCGTGTTGTCCGCAAACATCTTGTAGAGATTTGCAAGGCCGTAAAAACTTTCGTTTGAGGGCATTGCGGCGCGCACGCGCTTTATCGCATCCTCGTGAATTATAGTGCATTCACAGCTCGGCGGATTATGGTTTTCCATTGAAGCATCCCTCCGTTCTATAGTTGAGCATATATTCAACTGATGTTAGTATATCCCCATTTCTTTCATTTGTCAAGGGGGATATTATATTTTTACATATTTTTACATATTTTTACAGCCAGCCCTTGGATTTCCAGTAGACCTTATCGGGATTCGTGTCAGGATAGCTGCGTATCAACGGCTTGAATAAAATCCTCAGCACCTCTACGGAAAGGCTTTTGCTGATTTTATACCTGTTCTTTGTAAGCTTGTAAAAGCGGTTTGCTTTTCTTTTAAGCTGCGCTTCAAATTTTAAGCGCCTTTGTTCCTGCATGTTTTCCCACCGGTCTGTCCGTATGTTAAATTTGCATTTGACAATCCGTTTTATGCCCCAGAACAAAAGATTGCGGCTGATCGTGCTGACGACCCTGCCTGTTCCGGCTCCCGCCGCCGTCGAGACGACAAAGGCCGTCTTATCGAACATTTCCTCGTTTGGCCGGTGTATGATAAACGCACAGGCGAAATGGTCAAAAAAGGCTTTGATTTGCCCTGTTTCCGCCAGGGCATAGCACGGGCAGGCAACGATTATGCCGTCGCTTATAAGCAGCTTTTCCATAATCGGATGCGTGAATTGTTTGTTCGGACAGTTTTGCCCGGCGTAATCTCCCGTTGACATGCAGGCAAAACACCCCTCGCAAAAGCGCGGCAAATCCTTCGGCAGATAAATATCAAAATACTTTATTTCTTCAAATGAATTTAACTGCTCTTTTATGATATCAATGGTCTTATCCGTGTTGCCTTTTCTATTGCTCCCGTGTATCACGCAAATATTCATGTTTTTACCGGCTCCAATCTGTAAATAATACCCTTGATATACAATCAAGGCGGGCTTTCACTTTATCGTTTTTTCATATACAAATCCGAGCAGATTGCTTTTTCTTTCTCCGGTTTTGACGTACCCCAGAGACTCATAAAACCGGTGAAGCCCGTAGCTTTCAGCGGGGGTTTCCAATTTCCATCTTTGAACCTTGGGATACATTTTCTCAATCATAAGCATATTAAATTTATTAAAGGCGGATATACGCCATATTTCTCGTAGTCAGGCTGAAAAGAGCGCAAGGCAATGCCATACAGCACCTCAATATCGTTTTTGTGCATTTTTCTGATGGACAACATAGTCATCTTTTCCTTTTGTTTATGATTTTACTATTATAACATAAGAGTGCATTGGTTACAATTCACTCTTTAGGGTCTGTTGACATATAGTCATTCTGCTTCAAAAGCGAAGCAGGCGGCAAGATTGCCGCCTGCTTTTTATTTGCATAAAGTCAAAGCTTTACGCTTTGTTTTTTCGGTAATAGGTGTTTTCAAGCGGCAGCTTCCGGCGGAATTCGCCGTCGAGCTTGTAGTATGCCCCGGCAATCGCGGGCGCCGTCGGGATCGTCGCAAGCTCACCCACGCCCTTTGCTCCGTAAGCCGCGGGGAGGCTTCTCTCGCGGCAGGCGAAGACAACGTCGATAGCCGGCGCATCCGTTGCGCGCCACAAGCCGAGCGTGCCGTATTTCGCCGCCGGATAGCCGTCTTTTACGGGGAAATCCTCGGTAAGCCCGTATCCAAGTCCCATGACAACGCCGCCCTCGATCTGGCCTGCGGCGGATTTCGGATTCACCAAGGTGCCAAGGTCATATGCCGCCGTGACCTTAGTCACCTTGCCCTCGCCGTCAAGCTCGACCACCTGCGCCGCGTATCCGTAGGCCACATGGCTTACCGGGTTCTTAACGTCGCTGCCCATCGGATCGGTGTGCGGCCTGAATTCGCCGTAAAATTCACGGCCCTCGAGCGCTTTAAGCTTGTCGCCGACCGCACCTGAAAGCTTTTCTATCTCGTCTTTCAGCTGCTTTGCCGCGATAATTGCAGCTTCGCCGCTGAACACGGTCTGGCGAGAGGCGGTGGTCGTTCCGGCGTTGGGAGTTCGCGCGGTATCAGGCGGCTCGGCTACTATCACGCCGGGAGAAACGTCAAGCGTCTCGCATACCATTTGGATAATGATTGTGAGCATCCCCTGCCCGATGCATGCGGCGCTTGTTCGCACATGGATTTTGCCGCTTTCCACTGAGATAATGCATCTTGCGGTATCAGGCACGCCTACGCCGAGCCCTGCGTTTTTAAAGGAGCTTGCGATTCCCGCGTATTTCGCGTTTTCATATATATCCTTGACTGCGAGCAGGCATTCCTCGAGCGCTGTGGATTCATCGGCGATCTGACCGTTCGGAAGCTCCTGCCCCGGCCTTATCGCGTTGCGGTATCTAATCTCCCACGGGGAAATGCCGACCATCTCCGCCAACAGGTTTAAGTTGCTTTCCATCGCGAACGCCGACTGCGGAACCCCGAACCCACGGTACGCTCCGGCGGGCGG
>Ga0099364_10000420_pt1 | contig 70941 bp, 67 predicted proteins | sample TergutTh196P3_FD_73070 | JGI IMG/M metagenome (GOLD analysis project Ga0099364, IMG submission 73070) | Microcerotermes parvus P3 segment gut microbial communities from Pointe-Noire, Republic of the Congo - Th196 P3 | ecosystem: Host-associated > Arthropoda: Insects > Digestive system > Gut ...
CCGGGAGGGAAATCCAAGGCGCTCACGATGAGCTACGACGATGGGGTGCAAAGCGATAAAAGGCTCGTCGAAATTTTCAACAGATACGGGATTAAGGGGACATTTCATCTTAACGCCGGTTTGTTTGGGCTGGAATCGTGGCAGCGGTTGCCCGAAAGTGACATCAAAAAAACATACAAAGGTCACGAAATTTCCGCTCACGGCTACACGCACCAGTCGTTAGCCTCCATCCCCGACGAGGGAATCATCTCGGAAATCATGCGCGACAGGGAGAAACTGGAGGAAATCACCGGGCAGCCTATCCGCGGAATGTCTTACGCGATGGGTTCGGTGAGCAGTCATGTGGTTGATGTTCTGCATACGCTCGGAATGGAGTATGGCCGTGTCGTTCCGACGACCGGCGAGTTCGGGCTTCCCGACGATTTTATGATGTGGCACGGCACCTGTCACCACAACGACAATCTGCTTGCCTATGCGGACAAGTTCCTGTCACAGCCTTGGTTCCAACTCATGTATGTATGGGGTCACAGCTATGAGTTCGACAATGATAAGAACTGGAATCTGATGGAAGAATTTTGCGAAAAGGTAAGCGGGCGCAATGATATATGGTACGCCACCAACATCGAAATCCTCGACTATATAAAGGCGGTGCGCGGGCTGAAATTCACGGCAAAGCAAGACTTCGCATTGAACCAATCGGCGACCGATGTGTGGGTTTCGGTTGACGGCAACCCGGTGGAAATCAAAGGCGGTCAGCTTGTACAAATAGGGAAGTAAACGGGGGATAGAGAAATGAGTTGTCGGGACATTCAAGAGAAAGTACAAAGCCTGCTGGACGAAACCGTGACAAGCGGCAGGGACATGGGGATGCAGCTCGCCGTGTATCGCAAGGGTGAGCTTATCGCAAACGCGTGGGCGGGCGTCGCCGACACGGATACCAAGGAGCCGGTCACCGAGCATACCATGTTTCCCTCTTTTTCCGTGACCAAGGGAATTGCCGCCACCTTGCTGCACAGTCTGGCCGATAAGGGCGCGTTGGATTATGAGCAGCGGATAGCCGAGATATGGCCCGGATTCGCAAAGCACGGCAAAGAAGACATCCGTATCCGGCACGCGCTTACCCATACGTCCGGTCTCCCTCAAATGCCGGAGAATATCACGGCATCCGCGCTGAACGACTGGGACGATATGTGCGGCGTCATGGAGGACATGAAGCCGCTCTGGGCGGCGGGAGAGCGTCTGGAGTACCATGCGCTTACCTACGGTTGGATTCTCGGCCGTGTGATAGAGCTGGTGAGCAAAAAGAGCTTTGCCGAATTTTTCCGTCAGGAAATCCTTGCGCCGTTGGGTTTGATACATATGTACATAGGGATACCAGAGAAAGTACAGGCAAACTCGTCCATAGCCAAAGTCTATGAGCCGGGGTTTGACAGGAAGAATATGAATACGACAGGCATTATTTCCATACCGGAATGTTGTATGCCGATGTGCGATTGGATTAACCGCGGCGACACCTTACAAGCCTGTATGCCTGCGGTCAACGGGATGTTCAACGCTCTTTCGCTGGCGCGTCATTACGCCGCGCTGCTGCCGGACGGCGTGGACGGGGTAAGGTTGCTGTCTGAGGAAACGGTAAAAAAGGCGACCGAGATAGCGCCAATCAATCTCAGCCCCGATGGCGCAGGCGGCTTTGGTTTGGGCTATTACGCCGGATTATATGAACAGAAAACGGCCTTCGGCGCGGCGGGGTACGGCGGTTCCGTCGCGTTCGCCGATGTGGAACATCGGTATTCATTGGCGCTGACAAAAAATCTCTTCCGTCAAGACGGCGCGGAAGTGGAGATAATCCGTGCTGTGCAAAAAATGTTAGACGTCCCCCGCGCTTGATGGAAAGGATAGAACATAGAGAGAGAGGGTATGCCGTATGGACATCACAATAAATGAATATACGGGCAAAGCGTTCATAACACACGGTAAGATTGTCACTTTTGACATGGCTATGGAAGCCTACCCCGACAAAAGAACGCGAACCATCCGCGTGTGGCTGCCGGAGAGCTACGACGGGAAACGCCGCTTCCCTGTTTTCTATATGCACGATGGCCAGAATCTATTTGACGGATTGGATGAACCTTGCGGATTTACCTATGGAAACTGGCGCATCAACAGAGAAATGGAAGACCTAGAGAAGGACGGCTTGCCCGCGATTATCGTCGGTGTGGACAACGGGCTGGAACGGTTCTCTGAGCTATGCCCCGACATACCCGTCAATCCTGACTTTTACCGGGTATTTAACATAACAGAGCCATTGACGCCCACGGGCAATCTGTACGCCGAGTTTATAACGTCCCGGCTAAAGCCCTTTGTGGATGAGCGGTTTATGACGCTTCCCGACGCGGCAAACACAGCCATAGGCGGCGCGTCGATGGGCGGGCTTATATCGCTGTACATGATTCTAAAATATCCCGATATTTACAAAATGGCGATGGTATTCGCCCCGAACTTCGTAACACACACGGAGGCTGAACTTCTGGGCGGCTTAGAAAGATATGATTACACCAAGCTGAAAGACAGCCGCATATTCATTTTCCACGGCGGGCAAGACCTTGAAGCCATTAACTGGCCGTATGTGCGTGTTGTTTACGAAGCCATGAGGGATAAAGGCATGGACTGCACACATCTCGCACTGCTCTACGATTCCCGCCAACCGCACCATGAGCTTGCTTGGCAGAAATATTACGCCGAAGCATACCGTTTCCTGTTTCACAAAGAAAAAGGCGGTACTATCGGTGAGTAATTTCAAAAGCCTCCTCGAAGCCGCGCTCAGGGGACAGGAAAACCATGTCTGCGACCTGTACGTTACCGTCAGTCAAACCGCGATGAAGAAGATTGAAGCTGTTTGGGGCATATCTTCTGCGAAAAAGGTATGCTATTTTTCCGCGGAGTTTTTAGTTGGCCGCGTGGTTTACAGCAATTTGCAGGCTTTGGGCGTACTGGAGGATATGCGCGAGGTATTCCGAAAATACGGTCTTGACGCCAATCTGTTTGAGGATGTAGAGGATGCCGCTCTGGGCAACGGCGGTCTGGGGCGTTTAGCGGCGTGTTTCCTCGATTCCGCCGCGACAATGGGGCTTCGCATGGACGGTTATGGAATCCGCTACCGTTACGGACTGTTCAAGCAACATTTTCACGAAGGGTTTCAAAGGGAAACCGCCGACGACTGGACGCGTTTCGGCGACCCGTGGAGCATCCGCAGGGAGAAAGAACGGATACAGATAAACTTTGGCGACCAGTCGGTGTGGGCAATTCCGTATGACATGCCGGTAATCGGGTATGGCGGCAAAACCGTCAACACCCTGCGGCTTTGGCAGTCTGAACCCATGAACGGCTTTAATTTCTCTGAGTTCGACGAGCATACATACAACGACTCTTATGCAGTACGAAACGCCGCCGAAGCGATTTCCGGCGTCCTGTACCCAAATGACGATACCGACGAAGGTAAACGCTTGCGCCTCAAGCAGCAGTATTTTTTTGCAAGCGCGTCCCTGCAAAGTATGCTGCGTGAATACAGGGCAGTGAACGGAAGCGACTACTCCAAGTTTTCGGAGCGTTACGCCATTCAGCTTAACGACACTCACCCCACGGTCGCCATCCCGGAGTTTCTGCGCCTGTTGATGGAGGACGGCGTATCTTTTGAGGACGCGTTTTCCATAGCCCTGCATACCTTTGCGTATACCAACCACACCGTCATGGCGGAGGCTCTGGAAAAATGGGATGTCAGTTTGTTCTGTTTTGTTGCGCCGGCGGTATACCCTTATGTCGTGATGATACAGAACAAGTTGACGCAGGATTTACACAATCGCGGCATCAACGGCGCAGACCAAATGCCTTACTACATAGTAGACCCCGACCAACGCATTCACATGACCCGTATGGCTGTTTACGCGACACATTCCACAAACGGCGTCGCGGCATTGCATACCGAAATCCTGAAACACGATGTCCTGAAGGAGTGGCACGCCCTCTACCCGGAGCGGTTCAGCAATAAAACAAACGGGATTACGCAGCGCCGCTGGCTCTCCCTGTGCAATCCCAAGCTGGCGGGATTTATCACCGAACGTATTGGAGACGGCTGGATTACCGACCTTGACCAACTTGAACGCCTGCGGGATTATGAAAGAGACCATGACGCTCTGTGGGAGTTGGCCGATATAAAGCGGCATAACAAGCTCTGTCTGGCGGAGTATGTGTGTTCGCGTGAGCATGGGGTAAAACTCAATCCCGATTCCATCTTCGACATTCAAGTGAAACGGTTGCATGAATACAAACGGCAGTTACTCAACGCGTTCTCCATTCTGGACATTTATTTTCAACTCAAGGACGGCTGCTTATCGGACTTCTATCCTATGACCTTTCTGTTTGGCGCGAAAGCGGCTCCCGGATACAGGCGGGCAAAGGCGATTATCAAGGTTATCAATGAGGTTGCGGAGTTGGTCAACCGCGATTCCGCCGTCATGGATACGCTGAAGGTTGTATTTGTGCAGAATTATAACGTGAGCTACGCGGAAAAGCTCATTCCGGCGGCCGACATCTCCGAGCAGATTTCCCCGGCAGGCACAGAAGCTAGCGGAACCGGCAACATGAAGTTTATGCTTAACGGCGCGGTTACGCTGGGTACTTACGACGGCGCAAATGTGGAAATTGCCCAGCAGGCAGGACATGAAAGCAATTATATCTTCGGCTCTCGTGTGGAGCAAATCCGCGAAATTAAGGACAGCTACCATCCTCGCGGATTATACGAGGCTAGTCCCGGAATCCGCAGAGTACTTGATACGCTGATAGACGGAACCCTCAACGATAACGGAACGGGGTTGTTCAGGGAGCTTTTTGATTCCCTCTTGCACGGGCATAACCCGGATCAATACTATCTGCTGTTGGATTTTGAATCGTACATGGCAACAAAGCTACAAGCCAACCGAGACTACCGCGACAGGTTGGAATTCAGCCGTAAATGCTTGCATAACACATCCAGCGCCGGTATTTTTTCGAGCGACAGGACGATTCGGGAATATGCTGCAGATATTTGGCATTTGTGAGTGACGGCTTGGAATTAACTCATATCTGCAAACTGAAGAGGGGGTACGCAAGTATGAGTACCCCCTCCAATTGTAATCGATAAAAAAATATCCGGGAAAATTTCTAAAACCCCTTGACATTGCTAAAACCCTCCGCTATAATGGCATTATTAGTAACAGCGATTTCTCATTTGAGAATCACAATATCAGAGTTTACACAGTGTCCAGAGGCTTGCTATGCCTTTGGGCGCTTTTTTTGCGCGCAAGCTACAACCACATCAGTCTCCTAAGCCGCCAGACTGAGGCGGCAGCGTACCCGGTCTTGCCAGACCGAGACGGGGAGAAAAAACTTAAAGAAAGTGAGGCATCCATCATGCAAAAGAACATCCGGCAAAACCATCCGTGCCGCGAGGGGCGCGGGTTATGGGTACAGTTTAGCCTCACCTCGAAGAAAGGCTTGTGGCGGAGCTTTTCAAACCGGCGCGAAGGTATATACCTTCGTTGGGCAGAGCCGGTTTATGTATCTCAAACCATTGGTCTCTCCACTGCCCGGGGAAGCCGAACAGCACCCGCAATCGTAGCCGGATATTCCGGTCGGTGCTTACCGTCGAGGGGTTTCCCCTCAGTCTTTTCAAAGTCAGTACGGAGTCTTACTGAACACAAAAAAACTAAATAACCCGGCTACTTAATTATGGAGACAGAGGTAAAAAAATTTCGCCGAAGTCCACAATATCAACGGGTTTAGGCGTTTGTTAGTCGGAAATCAGCCGGAAACAGTCGGTTGTGTCAGTGGGATAGCTGCGCCTTTTGCGGATTGCGGGCATATAGAAAAGGAGATAAATATGTCAACAAACCACTATATAAACCTGCTCGCGCAAGCCGAAAAGCTGTACCGTCACAACCGGCAAGGGAGCTACAAAACCAAAGAGCGATATTTCGAGGCGTACAAGCGCAAGTTCGGCGGCATTGACAGAAGTTGGAGTCATGCTGAATTTAGCCGCATGATTGGTGAGTGCTGGAAAACAGGGCGGGGTGACTACGAAGCCTGTATCGTAATCGCCTATTACGCAGGGCTGAGATTACATGAGGTTATGCGAATCGAGTTTGAAAAGTTCCTCAGACTGACTTCGCCCGGACATAAACTGTTCGTTCCTCAAGGCAAGCAAACCCATATTGCCAAGACTGAGTTGCAAAACTTCATCAACAAGCACCGGAAGCTCGTACAAGACCCCGGCTCCACAAAACCGATGACATATCACGGGCTGCGCCATACCTGCGCGGCAAACTGGTATCAGAAGATGATTGCCGAGGGCAAGACTGAGTATGAGGCGAGAAAACAGGTTTCCCAATGGCTTGGGCATGAGCGGGATGATGTGACCAGAATCTATCTTGCGAGCATCGAGAGTGGCAATCCGTCAGACTCAGATGGCAAAGGCGGTGACGGCAATGTTTGAAAGCTACCCCGACGTCGTCACGGTCAAGGAGCTTTGCCAAATGCTCCAGATCGGAAAAAACACAGCGTATGAGCTGTTAAAAAACCGCAGTCTTAACTCAATCCGCATCGGGCGCAAATTTTTGATTCCCAAGCAGTCAGTCATAGATTTTTTAGGTGTCATGTGCTATAATGAGAACCGGATAATCAATGGCGGGCAAAACAATCAGTCATCGAAAGGAGCGCTATTATGACTGGAAGCCTGCAAATAAAAAGCGGCGTTTACTACGCCGTACTCAATTTCAAAGACGAAACCGGCAAGCGGCGCCCTAAATGGGTCTGTACCAATCTCAAGGTCAAGGATAACAAGCGGAAAGCGGAGGCGTTTCTGAACAAACTCCTGACGGAGTATGCGAACATGAGGACAACCTATAATAAGGATGTGTTGTTTTCGGAGTATATGCTGCTCTGGCTGGAGACAGCAGCTGGGTCGATTGAGCGAAACACATACGAATCATACCGAGCCATTATTAAACGCTACATCGAGCCGCACTTCTCCGCAAGAAAAATCAAGCTGCAAAACCTTGAACCGCAGCACATCCAAACATTTTACAACGGTCAGGTAAAGAAGGGGTTAAGCCCGAACACCGTCATCAAGGTACACGCCAACATCCGAAAGGCATTACAGCACGCCGTCAAGATGAACATGATTCCCTACAACCCCGCCGACAGGGTGACGCTGCCGAAAAAGAAGGCGTATCATGCCAACTTCTATACAGCCGAGCAGGTGAATGAGCTTCTTACCATTTTCAAGAATGAGCCAATCTATCCTGCCGTTATGCTGGCAGCCTTTTACGGACTCAGACGGAGCGAGGTTCTTGGATTAAAGTGGTCGCACATCGACTTCAAAGCCGATACGATTACGGTACAGGACACTGTTGTTCAGTATGACACCGTTATCGACAAGCCACGGATAAAGACAAAAGCCAGCCATCGGACGCTGCCGCTGATTCCGGCGATGAGGGGTTACCTCATACGCCTCAAAAGCCGACAGGCGGAAAATCAGCTTTTTCTTGGCCCTGTGTACATCCATAACGACTATGTATGCAAACGCGATAACGGTGTGCCGTTCTCCCCGGACTACATAACCGGGCGGTTCCTAGGGGTTCTCCGAAAGAATCAGCTTCCACACATCCGGTTTCATGGCCTCAGACACAGCGCGGCCAGTATGCTCCTTGCCAACGGGTTTTCATTGAAAGAAATCCAAGAATGGCTCGGACACGGCACGCTGGCGACGACGGCAAATATCTACGCCCATCTCCGATTTCAAGCCAAGCAGGATATGGCTGATTCACTGGGTAAAACCCTCGTCATCGGATAGAGCGTTAGAAAACCGTTAGAAATCGCCTAGTAATTGGAAACCGCTCCTCTCCCGACGAAAAAACCCAAAACGCCCGCAACCTTACAGTCACAGGCGTTTCGCGCTTATGGTGGGGGAGGACGGATTCGAACCATCGAAGTCGTTGACAACAGATTTACAGTCTGCCCCCTTTGGCCGCTCGGGAACTCCCCCATATGAAAGAGCCGCTTCGTCGCTCCGCAGCGGAGCGCGGCAGCTTCGTTAGTATAGCAAAGTCCCCCGCGTTTGTCAACCCTTTTTTATCTTTAATAGCGCAGCGCGTCGGCGGAGAGCAGCGCCGACAGCGCCGCCGGGTCGGTGAGCGGGGCGAGACAGGCGTTGTCCCGGCAGACATACGCCTTGGCGTCGCCGTCTCCGCCGGCGTCCAGCCGCACCGTCATAAACGGATGAAATCCGCGAAGGGCGGCGCGGAGCGCGGGCAAACCCTCGCCGGACGTCAGCGTCACGTCCGGGCCGCCGTTTGCCATATGCAGCAGCGCGGCCATCATCCATGTATGGGCCTCCGGGCCGGCGTCCAGTTTGTCGGACAAACTTTGAATCAGGCGCCGGACACATTCCTCCCAATACCCGTCGCCAGTCAGGCGCGACAAGCGCAGAAAGCCGTGCGCCGCGACCGATTGACCGGACGGTACCGCCCCGTCGTGCGCGTTGACGCCGCGCAGGGGCAAATCGTCCCTGCCGGACGCGGTGAAATAGAGCCGCCCGTTTTCACCGGAAAACAGCTCAAGAATCAGCCCGCCCAGCACCCGGGCTTCATCCAAATACCGCGGGTTGAGGGTGGAGTGATAGACCTCCAAAAGCGCCCATAGCAGATAGGCGCAGCCGTCCAGCGTGGCCGGGCTTCCGCCGCCGTATACCGCCGCGAGCCCCCGTCCGGCACGCATATGCTCTATGAAAAAATGGACGCTGTCTTCCGCATGGCGGGTGTAGACCGGCTCGTCCAGCGCCCGTCCGGCTTTGGCGAGCGCCGCCGCCATCAGCGCGCCGGAGGAGAGCAAGACCTTTGTGTCCGTCAGGGGTGCGGGACGCTTTCGGCGCGCCTCCAGCAGCTTGGGCAGCACGATGGAGGCAAACGCCATATCGTCTCCGCCGACAGGCATTTTCACAAGGTTTGGGATGCTCATGCCCTCAAAATTGCCATTGGCGGTGATATCGTAGAGGAAACAGAAACGGGCGCCGTCCCGCTCTCCCAGCGCTTCCTTCACCTGCTCCGGCGTCCAGCAGTAGTATTTCCCCTCAACGCCCTCGCTTTCGGCGTCAATGGCGGTATAGAAGCCGCCGGAGGGCGCGGCCATGTCCCGCCGTACAAAATTGACGGTTTCGCGGATGATGTGTGCGAACTCGCCGGTTTTTTCATAGCACTCGGTATACGCCATCGTCAGCAGGGCGTTGTCATACAGCATTTTTTCAAAGTGGGGGACAAGCCACATCGCGTCGGTGGAATACCGGCAGAAGCCGCCGCCCACATGGTCGCGCAGACCGCCCGCCGCCATCGCGGAAAGGGTATGCCTAGCGGCGCTCCAAGCGGGGCTGTCCATCGGCTCGTGCCGCGCGCCGCGCATGATAAACATCAAATTGTGCGGGGAAGGAAACTTGGGCGCGGAGCGGGAAAACCCGCCCCAGCGGTGGTCGTACTGAGCCATGAGCAAAGCCGCCGCCTGCCCGGCGAGGTTGGCACTCAGTGACGACGGATGGTAAAACGGCGTCCGCGGCCGGTCGGGAACCGCCCCCTCGTCAATATGCTCAAGGATTCTCTCCGCCGCGCGTTCCAGCTTTTTGCGGCGCTTTTCCCAACTGTCCGATATCCCCGCCAGCAGTGTGAGCAGCCCCGCCCGCCCGTCGCGGTCATGCTTGGGGTAATACGTTCCGGCGTAGAAGGGCTTTTTGTCCGGCGTCAAAAACACCGTCAGCGGCCAGCCCCCGCTCCCGGTCAGTGCCATACAGGCCAGCATATACAGATGGTCTACGTCCGGCCGCTCCTCACGGTCTACCTTGACGGCGATAAACCCTTCGTTGAGCGCCTCGGCAACATCGCCGTCCATAAACGATTCCCGCTCCATTACATGGCACCAATGGCAGGCCGAATAGCCCACCGAGAGAAAGACCGGCTTGTCCTCCGCCGCCGCGCGCTCAAAGGCCTCGTCCCCCCACGGATACCAATTCACGGGGTTGCGGGCGTGCTGGAGCAGGTAGGGGGATGCTTCATGGATTAGCCTGTTGGGGGTATCGGCAGAACTCACCGGACGTCGCCTCCCTTTGTTGAGGGTATTATGCGCCCCGGCGGTCGCTTGTATTCGTTTTTTTCAAAAACCTGTTGACAAAATGGCGGCGGCGGATTATACTGAGAACAGACAGTTGAGCGACAGTTCAACTATTACATCTGGAGGTGGTCATATGCCGGCGGAAAACGGCGGCGCTCCGCTTTTGCGCTGCGACTGCGAGGTCATCCACGAGGACGTGGTGAATCAGGTGCGCGGCAGGATGCCGCCGGGCAGTGAGTTTCACCGGCTCGCCGACCTCTACAAAATGTTCTCCGACCCCACGCGGGTCAAAATCCTCTGGGCGCTGCACTGCCAAGAAATGTGCGTCTGCGATTTGGCCGTCCTGCTGAACATGACGAAATCGGCCATTTCCCATCAGCTCAAATCCCTGCGCCTTTCCAACCTTGTCAAATTCCAGAAGCAGGGGAAGGTCGTGTACTATTCCCTCGCGGACGACCATGTCAAGGATATCTTTGAGCAGGGCTTCGCCCATATCCGCCATTGATTTTTTTACCCATACGATTGAACATATGAACAACTATACACTTATACATATAATATAGGAGGCGAACCCCATGAAACTGTGCCATCCCGAGCATTCCTGCGCCTGCGGCGCGTCCGCGTCCCCATCCGCGCACAGCCACGGCCATTCCCACGGAGGCGGGAGCGGCAGGAAAAAAATCATACAGCTTGCGGCGGGCGCTCTGATATTCGCGGCGGGGCTTATCCTGAGTTTTTTGGACGTCCGCCCGTATCTCCCCGCCGCGCTGCTTGTCTCAAGCTATGCCGTTCTGGGCGGCGAGGTGGTGTTCCGCGCGCTGAGAAACATCGCGAAAGGACGCGTTTTTGACGAGAATTTTCTTATGAGCGCCGCCACCGTCGGCGCGTTCGCCATCGGCGAAATTGCCGAGGCCGCCGCCGTCATGCTGTTTTACCAGATAGGCGAGTTTTTTCAGGACGCGGCCGTCCGTAAATCCAAGAAATCCATCGCCGGCCTGATGGACATACGCCCCGACTACGCCAATGTCTATATCGACGGAGAGCTTGTCAAGGCCGACCCCTATACAGTCAGGGTTGGGGAGCGGATTGTGGTGAAGCCCGGCGAGAAAATCCCGCTGGACGGGATTGTAACGGAGGGGGAGGGGATGCTGGACACAAAATCCCTCACCGGCGAATCCCTCCCCCGTCCGGTGGCTCCGGGCGACGCCGTCCTCTCCGGCTGCGTCAGCCAAAACGGCCTGCTCACCGTTGAGGTCGCCAAGCCGTTCGGGGAGTCCACCGTCGCCAAAATCATCAACTTGGTGGAAAACGCCGCCGACAGCAAGGCGCGGACGGAAAATTTCATCACAACCTTCTCGCGGGTTTACACGCCCGTCATCGTGTTGCTGGCCGCGCTGATTGCCGTCGTCCCGCCGCTGGCGGCGGGCGGCGATTGGTTCGGCTGGATTCACCGCGGACTGGTTTTCCTTGTAATATCCTGTCCCTGCGCGCTGGTCATCTCCATTCCGCTCGGCTTTTTCGGCGGCATAGGCGGCGCGTCGCGCAGGGGGATTCTGATTAAAGGCGGCAACTATTTGGAAGCCCTGAGCAACCTTGATATCGTCGTTTTCGACAAGACTGGGACGCTGACCAAGGGCGTCTTCGAGGTGGCCGGCATCCTGCCCGCCGACGGCTTCACGGAAGCGCGGGTGCTGGAGCTCGCCGCCTATGCCGAAAGCCGTTCCAACCACCCCATCGCCCTGTCCGTAGGGAAAGCGTACGGCAAAGCGATTGCCGGGGAGCGGCTCGGCGAGTACACGGAAATCGCGGGTCATGGGGTTCGGGCCATGCTGGACGGCAAGCCCGTCCTAGCCGGGAACCGTACATTGCTGAAGTCGGCCGATATTCCGACCGCCGAACCCGACGAAACGGGGACGACCGTATACGTAGCGTTTGACGGCGTATACGCCGGGCGCATTGTGATATCGGATGAAGTCAAGCCGGACAGCCGCTCGGCGATTCAGAGCCTGAAAGCCACGGGCGTGAGCAAAGCCGTCATGCTGACCGGAGACAGCAGCCATATCGCCGGGAAAATCGCGCGGGAGCTGTCGCTGGACGACGTATACTCACAGCTTCTGCCCCATGAAAAGGTGGAGATGCTGGAAACGCTGGACGCGGCCAAGCGCCCGAAAGGGAAGCTCGCGTTTGTGGGCGACGGCATCAACGACGCGCCCGTTCTCGCCAGAGCGGACGTCGGCGTCGCGATGGGCGGCCTTGGTTCTGACGCCGCGATAGAAGCCGCCGATGTGGTGCTGATGACCGACGAGCCTTCCAAGCTGGTTGAGGCGATTGACATTGCCCGCTTCACCAAGCGCGTCGTCTGGCAGAATATCATCTTCGCGCTGGGCGTCAAAGGGCTTTTTCTGCTGCTCGGCGCGTTCGGCCTCGCGTCTATGTGGGAGGCCGTCTTTGCCGACGTAGGCGTCGCGCTCCTCGCCATCCTCAACGCCATGCGCGTGCTGAGGGCGAAAGGATGAATCCGCAGATAAAATCCCCCGCTTGCGCGAGCGTGAAATATTTGCTATACTGGCTTCGTACATTGTTTCAGGGGGGTTCATATGGGCGTGGGGCGTTTGACTGTTCTTTGCTTGGCAGCGCTGCTTTTGGCGGCTTGCGGCCCGGCGAGTCCGGCATTGCCGGATGTCCCCGCGGCGGAAACGCCGCCGGGGGCCGCCTCTCCCGCCCCTTCGCCGACGGCTTCTCCGTCGCCGCCTCCGCCGTCCCCCTCCCCGGACGCCGAGCCGTCTCCTGAGCCGACGCCGGAACCGGAGCCGGATTACGCGGCGCTGTTCACGCCCTACGCCCTGCCGGAAACCGAGCCGGATTTCCACGGCATACGCTACGCCTCGGAGCCGGCGTGGGACGCCGGCGCGATTTCCTTCGGCTTTCCCGACACGTATACCTCTTTGGGAATCACAACCCTTCGCGGCAACAATTTCCGCGACAACGCCGCGTGGGGGACGGTGGAAGTCGAGGAAGAGAAGCTGGAGATTCTATACAGCTTCGGCATCGGGTACATCGACCGATGGACCGGCGTGGGCTGGAACGGTCAGCCGAGCATGGTGCAATGGGAGCCGGAGGTTCAGGCTCTGATGAACCTCAAGCCGGAAAAGAAGGACAAGGATGGGCTTGTCGAGGTTATCTACGGCACGATGGACGGAAAGATTTATTTTTTTGACCTAGACGACGGCGCGCCGACCCGCGACCCCATCAACCTCGGCCAGCCGATTAAAGGCAGCGTGACCGTTGACCCGCGCGGATATCCCATTCTGTATGTGGGCCAAGGCGTGACCTACGGAAACCGCTTCGGGTTTTACATCTACTCGCTCATCGACGGCCGCGAGATATATTTCATCAACGGCTGGGACAGCTTTGCCCCGAGGAGATGGGGCGCGTTTGACTCCAACCCCGTCTTTGATACCGCCAACGACGCCATGTTTCTGTGCGGTGAAAACGGCGTGGTCTACTCGGTCAAGCTGAACACCGACTTCAACCCGGAAACGGGAGAACTCGCGCTCGACCCAGAGGTTTCCCGCTACCGCTATACCAACAGGCGCGGGAGACTGGGCGTCGAAAGCTCCCCGGCGGCGTTTTCGCATTACCTCTTCTTCGGCGACAACGATGGCTATGTCCATTGTCTGGACTTGAAAACGCTCACGCCGGTGTGGACGCGGGACGTCACCGACGACACCGACGCGTCGGTGGTGCTGTGCTGGGATGAGGAAGACAAAACGCTCAACCTGTATACCGGCTGCGAGATAGACCACCAAGCCGGCAACACCTGTTATCTCCGCAAGCTCAACGCCCTGAACGGCGACCTTTTGTGGGAGTATACCTACACCTGCCTGTACGACGAGGCCGTAAACGGCGGTTTGATTGCCACCCCCGTCTCCGGCAGGGGCGATATCGCCGAGCATGTCATCTTTTTCGTATCCAAGCTGACAAGCGGGTACGGCGGCGGCGGCGCGCTGGTTTGCTTTGACAAAAAAACAGGGGACGTCGTCTGGGAAAACATCATGCCTTTCTACGGCTACAGCTCGCCGGTGGCGCTGTACACGGAGGAGGGAAAAAGCTATCTCGTCGTCTCCGACTCGGCGGGCTTTATGTACCTCATCCGAGGAACGACCGGGGAGATACTTGACCGGATTTCGGTGGGGAGCAATGTGGAAGGCTCCGCGGCGGCGTTCGGCAGCAAGCTGGTGGTCGGCACGCGCGGTATGCGAATCTATGGCGTGGAGTTGAAATAACGGTATGACCAGACATATCATTGAGGACGCGAAGCGGTGCATCCAATGCAAAACCCCGCTGTGCAGCCAAGGGTGCCCCGTCCGCGCCCCCATCAAGGAAGCGATTGCCCTGCTGCTGGAAAGCAAGCTGCTGGAAGCGGGCAAGCTGCTTTTTGAAAACAACCCCCTCTCTCTGGTGTGCGGCCATGTCTGCACGCAGGAAAACCAATGCGAGGGACACTGCGTCATGGGCAAAAAGGGTACGCCTGTGTTCATCAGCGCCATTGAGCAGTATATCTCCGATTATTATCTCAACATCTATCACCCGTCGCCGTCGCGCAGAACCGGCGGCAAAACGGCCATCATCGGGTCGGGCCCAGCGGGGATTACCATCGCCTTTTTGCTGGCGGAGAAGGACTATGACGTCACCATTTTTGAAGGCTATGACCAAATCGGCGGCATCCTGCGCTACGGCATCCCCGATTTCCGCCTGCCAAGGAGCGTTGTTGACCGGCTGACGGAAAAGCTGATTGAAAAAGGCGTCCGGGTGCGCCCAAACACCATTGTCGGCGTCAACCTGACGATAGACGACCTCTTCCGGGACGGCTACCGCGCCGTCTTTATGGGAACAGGCACATGGCGCCCCCGCAAGCTGGGCGTCCGGGGTGAGAGCTTGGGCCATGTGCATTTCGCCGTTGAATATATGAAAAACCCGGCCGTATACCGTCTGGGTCGGTCGGTGCTGATTATCGGCGGCGGCAATGTGGCGATGGACGTGGCGCGCACCGCTTTCCGTCACGGCAGCCGCGAGGTCACAATCGTTTGCCGCAGAGGGGAAACCTCGGCGCGGGAGCATGACGTGCAGTACGCCAAAATCGACGGCGCTTTGTTTGAGTTTGGCAAAACCCCGGTTGAAATCGTAGACCAAGGCGTTATCTTCGCCGATACCGGCGAGGACAGAAGGGCTGTCCCCGGCACAGAAAAGCTTTATCCCGCCGATTCGGTCATTATCGCGGCGGGGCAGGGTCCGCGCTCCATCATCGCGGCGTCAACCAAAGGGCTGAACTTGGGGGAAAGCGGTCTGGTCGCGGTGGACGGCTACGGGCATACCAGCCGTGAGGGTGTTTTCGCCGGCGGAGACGTGGTCACCGGGGCGAAAACGGTCATTGAGGCGGTCGTCGCGTCCAAACGCATCGCTCAGGCAATGGATGAATATATGTCGGGAAAATTTGCGTAAGAACACGGAGCGGGAGTTGACATAGTGAGCCGATACATCGACCTTACCCGAGTAGAGTTTGTCATAACCAATGCTTGCAGCGGACGCTGCAGGCATTGTTCAAACGGCGAACGGTTGGACAAGAGCGGCAGTGTAAACGCAGACGCGGCTGTAACCGCCGTTAAGCGTCTTGCAGGGCGATATGCGATTGCGTCGATGATGACTTTCGGCGGCGAACCGCTGTTGTTTTCAGATACGGTTTGTAAAATCCATGCCGCCGCCCGCGATTGCGGGATTCCGAAACGGCAGCTTATCACAAACGGCTTTTTCTCGAAAGACAATCAAAAAATAGACGAAACGGCAAAAGCGCTCTGTAACGCAGGTGTGAACGATATCTTATTATCCGTTGATGCATTTCATCAAGAGTTCATTCCGATTGAGCCAGTCATACAATTCGCGGAAGCTCTATTGCGGTATAACGCTCCGTCTTTGAGAGTCCATCCGGCGTGGGTTGTGGATGAAGAAAACGAAAATCCGTACAACACAGAGACAAGGCGATTATTAAAGTTGTTTGAGAATAAAGGCATCACCGTAAGCTCGGGCAACAACATTTTCCCGTCCGGCAACGCCTTGAAACACCTCTCCGAATATTTCGCACCGCCGGAAAAATTGGATTTATCCGTTCCGTGCGGTTCTGTTCCGTATACATCAAGGCTGGACGAATTGGATAGTATCAGCATCAATCCGAACGGTGATATTGACGAATGTTCGGTAACGATGGGGAATATATACGCCGATGATGTGCTTGACATCATTGACAGATATGACCCATACAGCAATCCCGCGTGGAGCGCCGTATTAAACGGCGGCGTGACTGAACTGCTGCGATATGCGGAAACGCAGAGTATAACGGTTGATATCAGCGATTGCCATACCGCCTGCGGTGTTTGCAGAAAGGCAATGGCGGCAATGAAAGAGAGGGAACTGTTATGAAAACCGGATGGGAACGCGAAAACAGGGTGCATTTTGATGCGATTGTCGCAAACTACGACAAGATGCGCTGGGACTATCCCGCCGAATTATTCGCGGACATTTTTGAATATTTAGGAGCGGGGCATAAAACCGCTCTTGAAATCGGCGCGGGAACGGGGAAAGCGACGACGCCTTTTCTCAAAGCGGGCTATGATGTAACCGCCGTTGAAATGGGCGCGAACATGACGGCGTTTCTTCTCGATAAGTTTCAGGAGCAAGCAAACTTCAAGGTCATCAACGCCGCCTTTGAGGACGCCGAGCTGCCGAACGACAGTTACGATTTGGTATACGCGGCTTCCGCGTTCCATTGGGTAGACGCCCAAGTCGGGTGTCCCAAGGTTTTTCGGCTGCTGAAAAACGGCGGTGTCTTCGCCCTATTCCGAAACAATCCCGTTCAGAACGACCGTAGCGAAACGCATGATGAAATTCAAGAGGTTTACGAAAAACATTATTACAGTCACTATAAAACGGACAAAAGACCGATAAAAATATCACAAATGCAGTATGAGGATTTTTTGAAGCCCGCCGAGATTTACAGGGGATTCCGCTTTGAGAGTTTAGAGCAGTATGGATTTACGGACATAGCAATGAAGCTGTACAACGCTTCGCGGACATACGGCGCGGACGAATACATATCGCTTCTCGAAACCATGTCTGACCACCGGGCTATGTCGGAAGAAAGCAGGACGGTTTTGTACGCGGGGATAAAAGAAGTCATATTGAAGCATGGCGGACAGTTGAAGATAGACTATATTTTTCAACTATATATGGGGAGGAAACAATAAAAATGCACACAAAGCAAGACCTCATCAACGCGCTGGAAGCATTGGGCGTCAACCCCGGCGGCACTTTGATGGTTCATCTTTCCTATAAAGCCATCGGCGCGGTTGACGGGCGGGGGGATACCGTGCTGGACGCGCTGGCGGAGTTTATGCGGCAAGGCCTGCTGGTGCTGCCCAGCCACACATGGAGCAATGTCGGCGCGGATAACCCGGTGATGGACGTCCTGTATACCCCCACCTGCGTCGGCAAGCTGACCGAGCTGTTCCGCCGCCGCCCGGGCGTCATCCGTTCGTTTCACCCGACCCATTCCGTAGCCGCGCTCGGCGCGGACGCCGAAGCGTTTGTCTCCGGCGAGGAACATATTCAAACGCCCTGCGGCGAGGGCGGCGTGTACTATAAGCTATGGGAGCGCGACGCGCAGATTTTGCTCCTCGGCGTGAATTTCACCCGCAATACCTACATACACGGCGTTGAGGATTGGGACGGCGCCGAGGGAACTCTTTCCCGGGAAAGGACGGATTTATACGTCATCATGCCGGAAGGAAAAAGGCTTTACACCCCTCAATACCGCCACTGCGCCCCGCTTGGCTCGGAGACGTTTTCCAAGCTCGAGCCGGACGCGCTGCGGCAGGGCGTCATGGCCATCGGCCGTTTCGGCAGCGCCTCGGCCCGTCTCATGCGCGCAAAGCCCCTGCGCGAAATGACCGCCGCCCTGCTGAAAGAGGATTCTCGGTATTTGCTGCGGTATTAACGGTTGACACGGGGTATCCTTGTGTGGTAATATGAGTGTCGGCACGATATGCCGTCAAACAATACGCTTCCGTAGCTCAGTTGGTAGAGCAGCGCATTCGTAATGCGCAGGTCGTCGGTTCGAGTCCGACCGGGAGCTCCACACCGGCCATAGGGTGAGACGTCGTCTCACCCTATGGTTTTTATGCCTTGGCGTTTTCGCTACAAGATAATGCAAATCAAGCCGCCGGAGCCTTCGTTGATGATGCGCTGCAAGGTTTCCTGCAATTTGCCGCGGGCGTCCTCGGGCATTTTTTTCAGCTTGTTGTTCAAGCCCTCGCTGACGAGGTCGTGCAGGCTTTTCCCAAAAATGTGGCTCTGCCAGATGGCTTCGGGTTGGTCGTCAAACTCGCTCAGCAGATAGCGGACAAGCTCCTCGCTCTGCCGTTCGGTGCCGACGATGGGGGAAACCTCCGTCTCGATGTCTGCGCGGAGCATATGGATGCTCGGGGCGCTGGCCCGCAGGCGAATCCCGTAACGCCCGCCCTGCTTCACAATCTCCGGCTGCTCCAGCTTCAGTTCGTCCGAACCGGGCATGACGATGCCGTACCCCGTTTCGCGCACGTCGCGCAGCGCGTCCGCCACCTTGTCATACGAGCTTTTCACGCTTGCCAGCCCGCTTAACAAATCCATCAAATCGCCGTCGTCGGTGATGGCAAATCCGCTCTGCTCGCCCAAGGTGCGGTAAAACAGCTCGCGCGGCAGCTCAATCGCGGCCTCGGCGACGCCGGAACCCAAATGGATGGCGTCCTGCCTTACAGAAAGGATATCGGGGTGGCGTCCAAGGGCTTCCAGCACGCCCTCCACATCCCGGATGCGGTGCATATGCTCGGCGGCTTCCAGCATCGCGCCATACAGCGCGCTTTTGATAGGGTGGCCGTGCGGCAGCGCTTCGACCCAAGCGGGGAGGCGGACGCCCATCTCAACAACGGGGAACTCAAACAGCACGCTCTTGATGATATGGGTCACGTCGGTTTCGTTCAGCTCGGCGCAGTTGACGGCGAAGCAGGTCACGCCATGCTTTGCGGTGATGTCTTCGCATACCGTCTGCGCCAGAGGGGATTCGGGGTATTGGGAGTTGACGAGGATTAAAAAGGGCTTTCCCAAGGCTTTCAGTTCCTCAATGACCCGCTCCTCCGCTTCTACATACCCTTCACGGCTGAAATCGGTGGCGGTTCCGTCGGTGGTCAGCACAAGCCCGATGGTCGAGTGTTCCGCGATGACCTTGCGCGTCCCCAGTTCGGCGGCTTCGGTCATCGGTACCTCGTAGTCAAACCAAGGCGTGCGCACCATGCGCGGACGCCCGTCCTCGCTCTGCCCGATTGCGCCGTCAACCATATACCCCACACAGTCAATCAGCCGGACGCTCATTCTGGCGCTGCCCTCAAAGACGATTTCCACCGCTTCCTCCGGCACAAACTTCGGCTCCGCCGTCATAATGGTGCGGCCCGAACCCGCTTGCGGAAGCTCGTCGCGGGCGCGCTCGCGCTTGTAGTCGTTTTCGATGTTCGGGATGACGAGCGTTTCCATAAAGCGTTTGATAAAGGTGGATTTGCCGGAGCGCACCGGCCCGACGACCCCAATATAGATATCGCCTTCGGTACGCTGGGCAATGTCCTCGTAAATCTTGCGGTTTTCCATATCATCAGCTCCTTTTCTTGGGGATTAGAAGCAATTTCCCATCGGGCGCCGCTTCGCAGTCCTCTAAACCGTTTGCCAGACACAGCTCGCTGATTGTCGTGCAATACTGCTTGGCAATCTCCCATAAGCCTTCGCCCGGATGACAGCGGCGCAATACGACGCCGGGCCGCGCCGGACGTTCGCGCGCCTCCTCCTTCTGTACGCCGCCGACCGCCATCAAACGGGAGGTCTTTTTCAGCGACGTTGTGAAATCCACCGAAAACCTCAGCTCTATCCCCTCGGGGGAGGGCGCGGCGGCAATTTCACCCGCCTGACCGGCTGAGACGGAGACGTCCTCCGTGTCCAAGCCGGAGGGGACGGCGACCTTTTGGCGCAGGGAACGGAATTCGCCGTCTTCCGTCACATATAGAAGGCTGGCATACGCCTCACAGCCTATTTCGCCGCTTTCCAGCCGCGTAACGGGCCCCAGCGCGACAGACGTGTTGACGATGCTCCGCGCGTCTCCGTCCGTTTCCAGCATTTCGCGCACCGGCTGCCTGCGGACGCCGCGCTCAACAAGCTCGGTCAGATGAATCGGCTCCATCAGGGGACGGAGATTGTCCGCCGTGCTGTAGAGGTCTACAATGGCCTCGATTCGATACTCCGCGTGCGCCACCGCCTGCGCCTCCGCGTGCAGCGTGATGGAAACGCCGCGCCCGTCACCCCCAATGGCCCCGCCTATATCCAGCTCAACGCCGGTGACATGGAGCGCCAAGTCAATGGCCGCGCCGTCGCTCAAGCCGTCCATATCTATAATCTGGGACAGGGGAAGCTCATGCTCCACGCTCACCGGCTCTCCGCCGCTTATGTAAAGGATGCGGATATGCGCGGCGCCCTTGAAGACCACCTTGCTGCCCACCGTTTTCACATCGCTGACCTCCAGCCGGGGCAGGGCGGCGACAATATCGTCCATCGGCGGGCGGGCAGGGGAGAAGCCCATCTCATCCGTCACCGTAAAGTTTTTTGACTTCACAGAAACGGGCATATATGCCGCGCACGCTTGACGCTTGATTTCGCACGGCTCATCCACATCAAACGGAACCGACAGCTCCGCCGGGGCGTGTACAACGGCATGGATACTCAGGCGGGCAAGGACAGACACCTTGCGGGGATTGACGGCGCGCACGTCAACGTCGAGAAGGCGCGCGCCGCAATGCGCCTCGCTTCCCGGCGGGAAACGCCCGTCAAACACATGGTTGAAGGGAATCGATACGTCGAGCTTGCGTAAGCCATCCTCTCCTTCGGGCAGATAAAGAACGCCGATACGCGCCATGCCGGTCAAATCCAGCCGGTCTTCGCGCAAAGCGGTTTCCTTTACACACGCCTGTCCGGTCGCGTCCGCGATATGAGCCATGTCGGGGTAGAGATCCGGCACAATCATATCTGCGCTAATCTCAGGCGCGCTCACCGCGTCCAGAACGGCTTGAAAATACCGGAGCGTTTGCTTTTTGAGTTCCATGCTTCCTCCTCCTCATACTAAGGCTTGTTTCAATTCAGTATATTGCCCTCGGGTTGAGGATATGTCCGAAAAACAAAAAGACCCCCCAGCCGTTTCAGACAGGGGGGATATCCTTCCGTCAATACCGAACCGTTTTTTTGATTCCGAACAGACCCCGCAGGATACCGCGCAGGAACCTCGGAGAGTTCCAAACCACAATTTTCATGAGCGCACTGCCTCCTTTCAAAGCATTCAACGCGTTCGCAGCCGCCCGCGGCGGCTCACCTCCACCAGCAGAAGAAGTATAACCCCAGCAGCGCCAGAAGCGCGCCCAGCATCAGCATGATAAATCCCCACGGGAAAAGAAGAGCCAAGAGAAGCCCCGCCGCGATAAAAGCGAGCAGCAAGGAGGGCCTGACCCTCCGATACCGCCTCTCCCACCACCATTTACGACGCTTGCCCATTTACAGCCGCCCCCAAAAAAACTACCGCATACCACAGTATACGGCAGTTGACTGAATAGGTGCGCGTTCAGCCGCGTTTCCCGCTCAAAATCAGCAGAGCCTTTCCGGTTTTGACGCTGACGGTGAAGGGCTTGCCCTCAAGCGGCTCGTTGCTGACGCCCAGCGTGGCGGCGCGGCGCAGGACGGCGTTTTGAAGCGGGTATTTTGCCCCGGCGATGCTAACGCCGCTGACCGTTTCATCCAGCGGCACGAGGGAAACATAGCGGTAGGGAATAGGAGGTGCAAGGGTGAGGGAGTCGGTAAGTAGATGAATTTCATGGTGTTTATCCAACATAAACGCTCGGCCCCCGGCCCTTTCCAGCAGGCCGAGATTGCCCAGAAAATGATCCAGCCGCCCGCCGGTCGCGCCCAGCAGGGCGATTGACTCAAAGCCGGCCTCCAGCGCGTAGTCAAGGCAGGCTTCCATATCAGTCATGTCCTTCTCGGCGGACAGCGTTATGTCGGCGGACAGGCCGGAGTCGCAGTCCCCGATACCCATATCCGGTTTCAAGCCGAGGGCAAGCGCGCTACGCGCCCCTCCGTCGGCGCATAAGACGAAATCGGGGCTGCGCCGCCCGTCCCAAAACGCCTCCGGCGACGCGCCGACAATGACGCAAAGCCTCATCCCGTCCCCTCCAGCATCCGCAGATAGCTCTCGTAACGGCCCGCGCGGACGAGCCCGTCTGCCACGGCGTCCCGCACGGCACAGTCCTTTTGCCCTTCCGCGTGCAGGCATCCGGCGAAGCGGCACCCGTCTAAAAACGGGCGGAAGTCAAGAAAACAGCTCGCCAGCTCGGAGGAGGGGATTGGCTCCAGCGCGTCCAGCGCGGCGAAACCGGGTGTGTCTGCGGCCAGCACGTTGCGCGGCAGCCTGAACAGCTCCACATGGCGGGTGGTGTGCCGCCCCCGTCCCAACCGCTCGCTGACCTCGCCGGTCTCGTGTTCGCCGCCGCCCTCCAGCGCGTTGAGCAGGGCGCTCTTGCCAACGCCCGAATTGCCCGCTAGGGCAATGCAGCGGCCTTCAATCAGCGGCCATATGTCCATCAGACCGTCGCCGGTCAGGGCGCTGACGCGCAGAATCGGAAACCCGACCGTCCTGTAGTTCTCATACAGCGCGTCGCCCGGGTCAATATCTGTTTTGTTGAGAATCAAAATCACGTCGATAGAGCGGTACGCGGCCATCGCGGTCATCTTGTCGATGATAAACATATCGGTTCGCGGCGTCGCCTCGCTGATAAGGATGACCAGCTTGTCTATGTTGCAAACGGGCGGGCGGACCAGCGCGTTGCGCCGCTCCGCCACTTCAAGAATCGAGCCGGTGCCGTCCGGGAGCATTTCAACCGTTACAAAATCGCCGGCAAGCGGCGTAACGCCCTTGAGCCGGAAGATGCCGCGCGCGCGGCAAACCACTTCCCCCGCGTCGTGCCGCACCGTGTAAAACCCGCTGACCGAGCGAACCAGCCGTCCCGTTAAAGTCATTGCTGGACTTGCAGCATGGCGGCTATAGACAGGCTGTAGCTAAGCGCCCCGTCAAAATAAATGGAGATAAGGTCGTCCGGGTAGCCTTCGATGATGACTTCAATAATCCCCAAGTCGGCATTGATTTGCTGCTCGTAGTATTTCACGCCGTTTTTCTCAATCATCAGCCAAGTGCTTCCGACCGTCCCTTCCGGGACGCGGATGTTCTGCCGGAAAGTGACGGGCTCGTCCGGCGACGGTATCGGGTCGGGTGGCTCGACAGGGCCGTCGCCATCGCTCGGCGACGGGTCGGGCGGGTCAACGAAGGGGCCGTCGCCGTCGCTTGGCGACGGGTCGGGTGGGTCAACGAAGGCAGGCCCGGTGCTTATCCGAACGAATATCTCCGTGTTTTCCAGCACCGTATCAAGCGGCGTCACGCTCTGCCAGAAGACTTCTCCCTCCGGCGCGTCGTTTTCCTCATAAACAACCGGCTCGCCCAGCATGAGGTTATGCTGCGACAGGATGGTTCTGACGCGCTGCTCGGTTTCACCGAACAGGGAAGGCATGGTGACCTCCTTGGCGTCGGGGCCGGTGCTGTAGTATAGAATAATCAGGTCGCCCTTAAAGACCTGCTCATCCATCCCCGGATTGGTTCGGATGACATGGTTGCGCGGGATGGTATCGCTCTTTTCGGAGATATTCGCGGTCTGGTCATACCGCAAATCATTGTTCAAAAGCCATACCTGCGCCGCGTCCAGAGACATCCCGGAGAGGTCAATCAGCGCCACCGGCTCGCGCCCTGTGCTGACCTTCAGGATAATCAGCGTTCCCTCGGGCTGCGGCCGGACGGGCAGGGGGTCTTGGTCAAAGATTGTATTCGCCGCGTGTATCGACGAGGACTCCCAGTCCGCGTCAAAACGCAGATTCGGAAACTCCAGATATAAATCATCCATCGAGGTAAAAGAGCGCCCCCGGAGGTCGGGCACGTCCACCATAATAACCTCCTCCGGGGTGATAAAGTCGCCAATCATCCTGATGACGACAAAGGCCAAAACGGCGATAAACGCCAGAACGCCCAGAATGGCCGACAGCGTCGCGATGAAATTCCCGGATTTGCGCGTTTTGTGGTTTTCCTCCTCCAGCATCTCCTTACGGATGCGCTTGCGCTCCTCGGCTTCGCGCTTGGGGTCAAGCTGAAGCCCCTTTCCCTTTGCGCCGCCCGGCAGATTGCGCGTCGGCTCGTCAACGTCCTCGTCGGCCGCCGTTTTCAGCTCGGCGACATCGTATTCAAAGGAAATGGCCGGGTTTTTGCGAAATTCCTCCAAATCGCGCAGCATATCCTCGGCGGCTTTATAGCGCCGCGTGAGCTTTGGCGCCATCGCCTTGAGGATGATAATCTCCATCGCCTCGGGGATGTCGGGGTTGATTTCCCGGGGGGAGAGCGGCAGCGAGCTGATATGCTGCAAGGCGACGGCGACAGGGGAGTCTCCCTCGAACGGCAGGCGCTCGGTCAGCATTTCATACAGCACCACACCGACGGAATAGAGGTCGCTCCGCGCGTCGATATAGCTCCCGCGCGCCTGTTCGGGCGAGATATAATGCACCGAACCCAGCGCCTCTTGCGTCAAGGTGTTCTGCTTGTTGGCGAAGCGCGCGATACCGAAGTCGGCGACCTTAACGCTGCCGTCGCGCAGAATCATAATGTTGTGCGGCTTTATGTCGCGGTGGATGATGCCCCGGTTATGGGCATGGCTCAGCGCCTTGACAATTTGAATGACAAAATGAAGCGCCTCGCGCCAGCTTAGCGTGCCTTTCCTCTGCATATACTGCTTGAGCGTGATGCCGTCAATGAGTTCCATCACAATATACTCCAGCTCCTTGGAGCGGGAGACGTCGTGGACGGCCATGATATTGGGATGGTTGAGCATAGCGACCGCTTGGCTCTCGGCATGGAAACGCCTGCGGAAATCAGCGTCTCTGGCGTACTCCTCCTTGAGGATTTTCACCGCCACCAGACGGTTGAGGGAATGACAGCGGGCCTTGTAGACATACGCCATGCCGCCAATCCCCATAATCTCAAGGATTTCATATCGGTTGTCAAGCATTTTCCCGATGTAATTATCCATACATTCCTCCGTACCGACGCGCTATATGTGAATCAAAACAATGGTGGTGTTGTCCGGGCCGCCCCGCGAATTGGCCATGCTGACAAGCCTTTCGCAGGCAAGGGAAGGGTCGCCGCCGTGCAAAACCTCAAAGAGGATTTCCATGTCCTCCACAACATTGGTCAAGCCGTCCGTACACAGCAGGAGAAAATCCCCCTCCGCCATTTCCCGGATGAAAAGGTCGGGCGCGACAATCCCGTCTGTGCCCAAGGCGCGCGTAATGAGGTTCTTGCTCGGATGGTGCTTGGCTTCCTCGCGGCTTAGTTCCCCGCGATGCATCAGGTCTTCGACAAGGGAGTGGTCGCGCGATACCTGCGTGATGCCGTCGCCGCTGATGTGGTAGGCGCGGCTGTCGCCGACATTGGCCATCACGGCGTATTCCGGCGTCACAACGGCGCCGATGAGGGTAGTCCCCATGCCGTAGTACGCCGCGTTTGTCCGCGCTTTTTCAAAAACTTGGGCGTTTGCGGCAGAGACGGCCGCCGCCAGCGCTGTTTTGAGGCTTTTATGGCTCATTCCGGGCTTCACCTGAAGAAGCAAATCGGTGATAAAGGCGTCCGCGGCGACGCGGCTGGCAACATTGCCCGACCGCATACCGCCCATGCCGTCGCACACAACACAGACGGCAAGGCCGGTGGCGTGAGAAAGCTCAAGATGGTAAAAATCCTGATTTTCCCGTCTCGCCACACCCGTATCGGTTATCGCCCAACCTAGCATTTTCTACTCCTTAACTGTCCGCAAGCGGCGTCAATGTCGGAACCCAGCGTTCTCCGCGCCGTTACCCGCAAACCGTCTAATTCCCGCATAAACCGCCGCGCGGCGTCCGCGCCCGGCGGGGCAAAGGGCTTGCCCGCAACGGGATTGCAGGGAATGATGTTGATGTGCGCGGGCTTCCCCCTGAGCAGGGCTTTAAGCCGCCGCGCGTGTCCGGGGGAGTCGTTCAACCCGTTTATTATAACATACTCATAGCTAATCCGTCGACCCGTTTTCATAAAATATTTCCCGCAAGCCTCCATAAGCATGGATATGGGATACTTGCGGTTCATCGGCATGAGCCGGCTGCGCGTCTCGTCGTCCGGCGCGTGCAGGGAAACCGACAGCGTCACCGGCAGACCCGAATCGGCGAGCTTGAGGATACCGGGGACGTTCCCGCAGGTTGACAGGGAGATATGCCGGGGGCTGAGTCCGCGCCCTTCTGGGTGGCTGATAAGCCTGATGAAACGGACGGTCTGCTCAAAATTGTCCAGCGGCTCGCCGGTGCCCATCAGCACGACATGATTGACGCTTTCACCGCAGTACAGCGCTTGGCTTACCATCTCCCCGGCGGAGAGGTCGCGTGAAAAGCCGTGCGCGCCCGACGCGCAAAAGGCGCAGCCCATACGGCAACCCGCCTGTGTGGACAGGCAGACGGATACGCCGTGCTTATAACGCATCAGCGCCGTCTCCACCATTTCCCCGTCCGTCAGCCGCCATAGGATTTTTTGCGTGCCGTCGGCGGAGGCTTGCCGCTCCGTTTCCCGCGGCAAATCCAACGCGTACCGTTCCGCCAATTCCGCCCTAAGAGCCTTGGAAAGATTGGTCATTTCATCAAACGATTGAACCGTATGCTGATGAAGCCACGAAAAGACCTGCTTTCGGCGGTAAGCGGGCGATAAGTCCATCTCCTCCGGGAAGAGGGAGAGTATGTTCAGTTTTTTGTCATCCTGCATATGAAAAAACCATCCGTCTCCTGTTTATGGGGCCATAATGTCTCCATGCTCTCCACGGTAAAGCCGCCGGTCATAAACGCCCGTATAACGTCTTCGTTTTCCTCGGGGAACAGGGTGCAGGTGCAGTAAACCAGCGTTCCGCCGGGGCGGACGGCGGCGGCGGCGTTGCGTAAAATAGAGCCTTGCAGGGCAGGGAAGTGGGCGACCTCCGTGCGGTAGCGGATATCGGGCTTTTTGCGCAGAACGCCGAAGCCGGAGCATGGCACGTCGCACAAAACGGCGTCAAACAGCCCGTCGGGCCGGTAAGCAGCGGCGTCGGCCTGCTTGACCTCGGCGATGGTCAGCCCGCAGCGGCCGAGCGTTTCCGTTATCAGCGGCAGCTTGCGCGCGTCCTTGTCGGTGGCCAGTATCCGGCCTTGGTTTCGCATGGCGAAAGCCGACATCGCCGTTTTGCCGCCCGGCGCGGCGCACGCGTCCCACAGACTTGACCCCGGCTCGGGGCCGAGAACGTCCACGGCGCGTTTCGCCGCCGGGTCTGCCACAACGCCCCGGCCGCTTTTCAAGAGGCCGTCCAGCTCGGACGGGTCTTCGAGAGCAAACCCCTCCGGCTGGATATAGATGGGCGGAACCGCGTTGCAGCTTATGAAAAACGGCTCCAGCTCGTCGGGCGGGAGGATGGACGCCATTTTGTCGCAAAACCATCGCGGCAGACTGTACCGTATCGCCAAGTCGTCCGTTTTCGGAGGCTCGTCCGGCAAACGCCGCAAAATCGCGTTGACCATGCCCGCCGCGTGCGGGGCGGTCTTCTTGCACAAGCGCACCGCCTCGTCGGTTATGGCATGGCGGGGGACGCGGTCGAGGAACCAAAGCTGGTAAGCGCCGAGACGCAGGATATCCAAGACCTGAGGCTGCGGGTTCTTGGCAAGGCCCTTCAGCGCGAGGTCAATGAGGGCGTGCGTTTGCGTCACGCCGAAGCACAGACGGGCCGCCAGCGCCGCGTCGCGGGAGGACAGGCCCTTGGACGCCTCCGCCAGCGCCGCGTCCAGACGGACGCCGTTCCGCCGCCTGCTTATGAGGGCCTTGAGCGCCGCATCCCGCGCCGTGTTCACCGGCGGCGGCCTCTGGCGACCAGCATAAGGCGTATCAGTTGCATCAGCGATACCGCCATCGCGGCGACATAGGTCATCGCGGCGGCGGAGAGAACCTTTTTCGCGCCCCTCAGCTCATCCGCGTCCAGCATATTGCCCGATTCCAGCGCCCTGAGCGCCCTGCGGGAGGCGTTGAACTCCACCGGCAGGGTGAGGATTTGGAAAAAGACCGCCAGCGAGAAGAGCGCGATACCGGCATTGACCAAAAAGGGCATGGTTTCAAAAACAAAACCGGCGATAATCAGCGGCATGGCCAGCATCGAGCCGAACCGCGTGACGGGAAGGATGGCGGAGCGCAGCTTGATGGGGCCGTAGCCGTGCGCATACTGCGCGGCGTGCCCCGCCTCATGCGCGGCGACCCCCGCCGCGGCCACGGACGCTTCGCCGTATACGCTCTGGGAAAGGCCGATGGAATTGTCCTTGGGGTTGAAATGGTCAGTCAGATGGCCGCCCACCGCCCTTACGGGGACGTTTTGCGTCCCAGTGAGACGGCAAACCTGCGCCGCAATCTGTTCGCCGGTGACGCCGCGCCGCGTCCGTACCCGCGAATACTTCTTAAAGGTGGACGACACCTTGAATTGGCAGAACAGGGACAGCAATACCGCCGGAACGACCAGCGCGATATAGTAAACGTCAAACGGGCTGTAATAGAGCATTAGTGTACCCCCCTGAAATAATCTTCGGCTTTCATGCGTTTTTTCCCCGGAGCTTGTACCTCAAGCAATTCCAGTATACCGCCGTCGCCGCAGACGACAAACCGCGGGCCGCCGCCGCTTGCGGCCAAACGGGCCTTGTGGATTTTCAGCCCGTCCAGCGACGCGCCGGGCCACGGCATCATTGCCCGGATCAGACGCTCGATTTCGGCGGCGGGGCGGCTGAGGTCGATGGCCCCGTCCTCCTTGCGCAGTATCGGCGCGAAGGTCGCTTTCGCGTGGTCTTGCGGCTTCGGTGCGACCGTGCCGTTGGCCAGAGCGCGGACGGTCTCCTGTAAAAGCGCGGCGCCCATGCCGCGCAGGCGGTCATGCAGGGAAACGGCGTCGTCATTTTCCCCTATCGGGGTGGATTTCATCAGTAAAATATCCCCCGCGTCGCATTCCTCGGCCATCCTCTGCGTCGTGACGCCGGTTTCGGCAAGCCCCCGCGCAATGGCCCATTGTATCGGCGCCGCGCCCCGCAACTCCGGCAGCAGGGACGCGTGGACGTTGACGCAACCCAGCGGCGGCAGCGCAAGCATCTCGCGGGGCAAGAGCCGCCCATACGCAACCACAGAGATAAGGTCTGGCTTGAGTTCCCGAAGCTGACCAAGCGCCGTGCCGTCACGCATCTTAGCCGGTTGAAAAACGGGAACTCCATACTGTGAAGCCAACGCCTTGACAGGGGAGGGCAGTACCGCCATTCCGCGTCCGGACGCCCTGTCGGGCTGTGTAAACACCCCGGTGACGGTATGCTCCGGCATATCCAACAAGGCTTGCAGGGACGCCCGCGCAAAGTCCGGGGTTCCCATAAAGACAATTCTCATTCCTCTTTTTCCAACTCCGCAATCTCCTCCACCGTCAAGAAACGATCCATAATATCAGTATAAAGGATTCCGTTCAAATGGTCAAGCTCGTGGCAGAACGCCCGGGCCAAAAGTCCCTCTCCCTCGACTGTAAAGGTTTTTCCATGCCGGTCTTGCGCCTCCAGCGTCACGTGGTCTGGGCGGGTGACAAACCCCAGCTTGCCGGGGATAGATAAGCAGCCCTCCGAGCCCTCCTGTTCCCCGTCAGAGCAGGCGATGCGCGGGTTGACCAGCTCAATCAGCCCGTCGATATTGACGACAAACACCCGCCGCAGCACCCCCACCTGCGGAGCGGCAAGCCCCGCGCCGTTGGCGTCCTCCAGCGTTTCGGCAAGGTCGTCCAGCAGGGTATGCAGGCGGCGGTCGAAATTGGTGACCTCGCGGCTCCGCTTGCGGAGCGCCGGGTCGTCGTCTGTTAAAATGGTGCGTAAAGCCATAGCGATGCTCCTTTCTGATAGGTTAAACCCCCGCAATCAAATGCTCTTTTTCTTTAGCTTGCGGTCAATTAGATAAAATCCGTGTCCAGCGATAAGAATAACTGCCAATATTACACCGACATAAGCCAAAACCATCATTCCAACTTCATCAAAGTCAAGGAAAAAATACGGCGCGCGTCTTGGTGCAAGATAACCTTGAACTGCATCAGCGTTAATGTAATTCGTCACGACAAATCGGTTGCCATAGTCATACCCCGCAACCCCCAACACAGTTACAAAAACGAAGTAAAACAACGGGAAAATGCAAGTGAAATATACATCTTTGTACTTTAACCGTCCGGCTTCATAAAATAATATGTAATCAGCGAAGCACAACAGCGGCGCTATTACATGGATGGAGAGATTGCTAAATGACAGCAAATAAAACGTCGGAAGATTCGGTGCGAGCAGCGCCCAGAAAACAATAAAGGTCAGCAGCAGATTGACCGAGCATATCATGCGCAGGCGAGTAAACCACGCCGCGCGGCAATGCGGGTTTTCTCGAAGCCCTTTTACAGTGCGTACAACAAGAATGGCGAACATAACGACCGCCAGTAGGTTGCTTTGGATGGTGTAATACTTAAACATATCGAAATCTACGGTATTACGGAAGACCCCAAGCTCTCTTACAAATCCGATTGAAATAATGATGAAGGCAATCAGCCGAAATACAAGAGCAAACCTTATGTTTTTAAGCAAAATAAGCACCTCACAATATATATTTTCTACATCATAAACACATAATACACATTCTGCTATTATATCCCTATCAATAACCTTTCTTGCCCGGCGGTTGGGGCGGTATGTTTCTCAGGGCATACCGTCGGCGAAGATGCCCACGCCTTTGTTTCGTTTATCGCCGGGGAAGGCGGTCAGGATGCCTTGCACCATACGGCGGACGGTGGTGTTGTTCTCATGCAGTAATAGTATGTGGTAACGCCATCGGGTATTCAGCCGCGCCACACGGTCTGGCGCGGGGCCAAGCACGCGGTTCAGCCCCTCGCATTTGGATTTCTCAATCCAATCCAGCACGCGCAGCCCGGCGCGCATGACGTCGTCCTGCTTGTGGGAAAACAGCGTCAGCCGCGTCATGGCGGCGAAGGGGGGATAGCCCTGTATCTGCCGTATGGCGGCCTCTTCTTCATAAAAGCGGTCGTAATCCTGCGCCGCCGCCGCCAAAATGACCGGGTGATCCGGGGCATAGGTCTGAATGACGGCGCGTCCGGGGCTTTCACCCCTCCCGGCACGCCCCACCACCTGCGTAATCAGCGAAAAAGCCCGCTCACCGGCGCGGAAATCGTCGATGTGAAGCGCGGCGTCGGCGCAAAGCACACCCACCAGCGTGACATTGGGAAAGTCCAGCCCCTTGGCGACCATCTGCGTTCCGAGCAGGATGGGAACCCGCTGCTTGCGGAAACGGTCGAGCAGCTTTTCATGCGCGCCGCGCGTCCCCGTGGTATCCGTATCCATGCGGAGAACCTCGATATCCGGGAAAAGCCCGGCAAGCTCTTCCGCCACGCGCTGCGTACCCGCGCCGAGAGGGATAAGCCCGGAGGCACATTCGGCGCACTCGCCGCCGTATTTGGACGAGTAACCGCAATAGTGGCACATCAGGCGCCCGTTTGCCGAATGGTGTGCCAGCGGGACGCTGCACCGCGGGCATCCGGGGCTTTGCCCGCAGTCCGGGCAGATAACCATTTTATGATGTCCCCGCCGGTTGAGCAATAAGATGGTTTGCTCGCCCTTTTGCAGGTTGTCGGTTATTTCCGAGTGCAAAAGCCTGCTGATGGTGGTGCCGTTGCCAAACCTGCGCTCGTCGCGCAGATTGACGACGGTCACCTCCGGCATCGCTCTCCGGTTATACCTCTCGCCCAGCCGGCAACGGAAATACAAGCCGTCCGCCGCCGCCCGGAAGCTCTCAAGCGAAGGGGTAGCGCTTCCGAGCAAAAGGGTCGCGCCCTGCTGCACACAGCGGTATTTGGCCACCTCGCGGGCGTGATAGCGCGGGGATTCGGCGGATTTATACGACCCCTCCTGCTCCTCGTCCAGCACAATCAGCCGCAATCCGCTCACAGGCGCGAACACCGCACTGCGTGTCCCCAGAACGACGGTCGCAAGCCCCTCGCGAATCCGTTTCCACTCGTTCAGCCGCTCGCCCATAGACAGGGCGCTGTGCAGCAGGGCGGCCTTTTCCCCGAAGTGGGCGGAAAAGAGCGAAAGAAGCTGCGGCGTGAGGGCGATTTCGGGAACCAGCACAATCGCCCCGCCGCCCTCGCTCAAAACCTTATCCACAAGACGTATGTATACATTGGTTTTCCCGCTGCCGGTCACACCGTAGAGCAAACCGCACGCGGGCCGGCGCGTATCCAAAGCCTCCGAGCAGCAATCAAACGCCGTCTGCTGCTCCGCGTTGAGAACCGTCCGCTCCGCCGGTGCGGCGGCGCGGGGCGGCTTATAGACGGGAACCTCAAAAAGGGTAATCAGCCCTTTGCTTTCAAGAGAATTTAAGGTGCGCCGGCTTGTGCCGGTCAGATAGTAAATATCGCGCGCCGTGGCGCTCCCGACCTCGGAAAGAAGCTCCAAAACCTCGCGCTGGGCCGGCGACGGACGCCCCATCTCAAACGAAAGCGCCTCCTCGGCCGATACCGACAGCTCGGCGCAAAGGGCGGTCTTATCTCCCATACGGCGCTTCGCGCCGACGCCGACCTCCCAGTCGTACCACAGCCCCGACGGGAGACAGGCCAAGAGCGCTTCGTAGGACGCGCAAAAAAACCTATCGCGCATCCAAAGAGCCAGCTTGAGCTGCGCGGCGTCTAAAACAGGCTCGCCGTCAAGCAGGGAAGCGATATCCTTGACAGCCTTGCCCTTGTGCGGAAAATCCTCGGCAAAGCCCAATATAAACCCTTCCCGCTTGCGGTTGCCCCCGCCGAACGGCACGGTCGCCCTCATCCCCGGCCGGACGGCGCCGCGCAGGGAAGGCGGCACACGGTATGTATACGGCTTATCCGCCGAATACGGCACGCGCCGCACCGCGATATGGACGTACTGCTCTTTCATCTAGTCCAGTTTATAATTGTACTCTCTTTTAACGGCGCCTACCAGCGCGCCGTTGGCAATCTCGTTGATGGCGAGCTTCACAGGCTTCTCGTTCAGCCTAATCTCCTGCCGTTCCGCCGTCTCGGCAATCTCTCTGGCGCGGCGGGCCGTGACGTTGACCAAAAGATAGCGGCTGGGGATGTTTTGCATCAGTTCGCTGATGGATGGTGAAAGCATGACGGGTTTCCTCCTTCAAAATATTGATTGCGGGCTTACTCTCCGATAAAATCCTCCTCGGACATCGGCGGCGCTTCGCCGCCGCGCAAGCGGGCGGCCACGGTTTCAGGAAGCACGGACGACAGCACCACATGGTCCGAATCCATAATCAGCACGGCGCGGGTGCGCCGCCCCAGCGTCGCGTCAATCAGCTTTTCCCGGTCGCGCGCCTCCTGAATGATGCGCTTCATCGGGGCGGAGTCCGGCGTGACGACGGCCACCAGCCTCGCGGCCGACACCATATTGCCAAAGCCGATGTTAATCAGTTTCATGCTCTTCCTCCCGGTACATCCCGCAGGGGCGGGCCGTATTCGCCCGCAGACGGCCAAAGGCCGTCCCTACGCGGAATTACTCAATATTCTGCACCTGCTCGCGTATTTTTTCAATCTCGCTTTTCAAATCGACGACATACCTGACCGTCTCCGTATCGCTGCATTTGCTGCCGATGGTGTTGGCTTCACGCATGAACTCTTGCACCAAGAAGTCCATTTTACGCCCGATGGCGCCCGTTTGGTTCAGCATCCCGCGCAGGGCGGCGATATGGATTTTGAGCCGCACAAGCTCCTCGTCGGCGCAGACACGGTCGGCGTAGACGGCGGCTTCGGTCAGGATACGGGCTTCGTCAAACGCTTGCTTATCCAGTATCTCGGTGATTTTCAGCCGCAGCCGCTCACGGTAGGCGGCCACGTTTTCGGGCATACGGGCTTCGATTAAGGCCGTCTGGCGTTCGATGCCGTCCAGCTTGACCGCAATGTCCTCCGCCAGTCTCGCCCCTTCGCGCGCCCGCGCCGCGTTGAAATCCGCAAACGCGGCTTCCGCCGTCTCCAGCGCCAGCGCCGTCATCGTCTTCGTTTCCGGCTCCTGCCGCGCCGCCGCCATCACATCCGGGAAACGCAGCGCCGCCGAGGCGCGGATGTCGTTTGCGACGCCGTATTCCTCTTCAATCAAGCGAGCCGCCTCAAGATAGCTCTCCAGCACCGGGCGGTTGAGCGAGACCTTCACCGTCTCCGCGGCGAGGTTGTCAATGACGACGCCAATCTCCAGCTTACCTCTGGCGGCGTGCTTGGCGGCAAACGTCTTGAGCGGCTCTTCCAAAAAGGCGCAGCTTCTGGGCGTGCGTACCGAGACGTCAAGGTAGCGGTGGTTGACCGCGCGCACCTCCACCGTCAGCGCGTCCTTGACCGCGCGCCCGTAGCCGGTCATACTCTTTATCATCAGCAGCACCTCAATCCTGAGCATAAGCAATCCGCGCACAGCGCCGCCGCGCAGCATTCGCAGCACGAGCATCCGCTGCCGCCGCCCCGGGGCGGCTGTCCGTACGGGTTGGGGCCGTATGGGCCATACGGGCCGTGCGACCCGTACGGGGGAGGCTGGCCTTGCCCGTACCCCCCGCCGGCGCCTGCGCGGCTGTCATACCCTCGCATAATGGCGTCGTAGGCTTCATTGATGGCTTTCATCTTTTCCTGCGCCAAGTCGGCAAGCTCGTTGCCCGCGTATTTGTCGGGGTGGTATTTCCCCGCAAGCTCACGGTAGCGTTTTTTTACCTCGTCCTGCGTCGCGCCGCGCGGGACGCCCAGAACTTCATATGGGTCTCTCAACGGCAGCGCCCCTTTCCTTTGTATATACTTGGTGTCCGCGGGCTTGCAGGCCCAAAGACAGGATATTGCGTGTAATCTCGGACATTTCGTTCTCCGGAAGCAAATCCAGCGCGGCAAGCGCCTGCTCCTGTTCGCGCCCCATCAGGGCGAACGCGTCCTCCCGCTCAAGCCCGGACGCCGCAATCGCGTTGTATGCCCCGCGCCTTGCGTCCCGCTCCAAATCGTCGGCGGCGTCCGCGAGGGCAATCCAGCGGCCTAAGTGAAACAACAGGCTGCGCGCCGCTTTTCTGTCGTCTCCGTCGCCGTAAAAGCCGCTCAAACAGGCAAGCATATCGCCGAACGCCTCGGACGCGTCCGCGCCCGCTCTCTCCAGCCGCCAAAGCTCTTTCATCCGTTCGGCGCACGCCGCCGACTCGTCCGGCAGCCTCTCCGCCGCCCTGAGGAAGGCCTTGCGGTAGAAAAGGCGCATCAAGCGGGAGAGGAAGGCCAGCCTTGAGTCATGCGCGGCGTCCCGCAGCTTCCAGTCTGTAAAGAGCATCAAAGCGTCCGCCGCGTAGTCGAAGGCGGGGCTTTCGCACAAATGGCAATGACCCCGGAGGGGATGCTTGACACAGCGCCTTTTCAGCGTTTTGCCCGCGCCCTGCCAAAAGAGCAGAACCAAAAGGACAAAGTCGTAGTTGACCAGAAGTCTGGTTCTTGCCCCGTACCGCTTTGACAGCGTATGGCATAAGCCGCAGTATGCGGCGCGGTACAGCGTCATTTCCCGCAGTCTCAGCTCCGGCTGAAACGGCTTAATGTATCCGAACATCTACCGCGCGCCGCCCTTCTCAACAATGGCGATGATTCTGGCCGACACGCCGCCCCTGTCCTGAAGAAAACGGTTGACCGCCATCACCCCGGCGGCCCCGAGCAGAACGCCGACGGCGCCCGCAATCGGGTGGATAAGCCAGCCGATAAAGAAAAGGACAATCGGAGCCAGATACACCAGCGCCGCCAGCAACAGTGTCCGGCTGCCCTCAATCAAAACCCTGTCGCCCGGAGCGGCGCCCTCGGTATTGATGGCCAGCACATCCACATCAGGCGTTTCGCAAAGATTGGAACAGGAAACACAGTTCTCGCCGCAGGCCGCCGTGCGCCGCACGCGCACCTCGCAAAGCCCCGGCCCGCATATCCTCACAACAACCGCCGTCTGCGTCATTACGGCTCTTCTTCGACCGGCACAACCTCAATGGTGACTTCATACCCCATGTCAATGGCTCCGAGCGAGTCGAAACCGTCAATGACAATCTGGGCGTTCCGCCTCTGCCGCCCGGCCGCCGTAATTTCCACGCCCGTGAAATCCACCGTGGCGCGGACATTGTTCGGCTCAATCCGGCTGAGATCCTCCTCCGGCCCGCGCAGGGTGACGGAAAGGGAGGTTGTGATCAGGTTGTGCGTATGATCCTCCGGGAGAACCAGCCCCTGAATGATGATATTGGTCGCAAGAATCTCCTTTTTGGGCGCTCTGCTGACGACGGATACCCGCGCCTCGTCTATATAGTCAAGATTCTTCACGCCGTCCGGGTACGGAATCACAACCGATTCGGCAAACTCATCAAGCATCGGCGCGAGGTTGATTTGGGCAATCTGAATCTGATTGATCCACTCCAGCAGAGCCGGGTCTCCGGCAATCAGTACGCTCCGCGGCTCTATGTCAACGTCCACAAGGGCCTCCGTAAGGCCGCCGCCCTCGATGAAATCAACGACCAGCGGCACGGTCTTGACCATGTTGACCGGCAGGGTGAGCCACACGTTGGCGGAGTCCTTGGAGATGTGGACGCTTTCTATATGCCGTCCGTCCTCGGCGTACAGGGCGTAGTCAAAGGGAGCGTCGATGACGCTGCGGCTGAGCGGGTCGGGCGGTTCATACCTCACCACGGCCTCATGGACGGCGTCAATCTCCTTGGAGGGGCCGGAAACCTGAATCCGGGCCGGGTTGAACTCCGCCGGGTCGAGCATAAACCCTTCGGAAACCTCGCCGGCAAAGTCCAGCCGCACATCCACAAACTTGCTCGCCCGTCTGTCCGTCGTCACCGTGACGACGCTCTGCAAAGGATTGACCGAGGTTAGGAAGGGAATCACCGCGCCCTCTAAAACAAACGTCATCGAGGTCTCCCCGGCGGTGGTAACGTTTCTGAGGTCAACAACAGCCGTCACCGTATCTCTGCTGACGTTCGCCAGATTCTGAATCTTGCCGATAAACAGGACGTCAACCGTCGCGTCGCCGCCGCCCACCAGCATCAAATCGCGCTGGGTCAGCGCGCCCTCGTTTCTAAACTCGACGGGAATCCCCGACACCCGCTTGTCGCCCTCCGGGTTGACGTAGAACGCCACATAGCCCCACAGGACAAGCGCGATGACGAGAGACAGCGCCCATATCAAGATATTTCCCTTCTTCAAACGCTATCCCCCCTTCTTCCAAATCCGCTTGGTCACGGAGCCGAACCCCTTTTTACCGTCCTTCTGCTCCGCGGGCAGCAGCTCCAAACGGAGGAGCTTGTCAAGCGTCTCCGGCGCGAGGTGGCGCTTGAGCATACCGCCTATCGCGACGGACAAAGACCCCGTTTCCTCGCTCACGATAACCACCACCGCGTCGGAATGTTCGCTCATGCCAACACCCGCGCGGTGCCTCATGCCGAGGTCGCGGCTCAAATGCGTGCCGGTCGTGAGCGGGAGCATACAGCCCGCCCCGGTGATACGCCCGTTTTGGATAATCACCGCGCCGTCGTGCAGCGGAGCCTTGGGGTAAAATATATTCTTCAAAAGCTCCGCCGTCACCGCCGCGTCAATGGCCGTCCCGGTCTCCGCGATATCGGTGAGCAGGACGCGGCGCTCAAAGGCAATCAGCGCGCCCTGCCGCTCCCAAGAAAGCGCGCGGCAGGTCTCCACCGTCGCCGCGATGCACTTTTCTATGTTTCCCGCGCCGCCGCGCCCCGCCGAAAGATTCGTCGAGCCGACCTGCCCCAGCATCTTGCGAAGCTCCGGCTGGAACAGCACGATGACCGCCAGCACGCCGACCTGCAAGGTCGTGTACAGCAGAAAATTCAGCGCGTGCAGGTTGAATATCGCCGACAGCGCCAGCACCAAAACCAGCAGGAAAACGCCCCGCATGACAAATATCGCGTTGCTCCGCCGCAAAAGCTGTATCGCGAAGTATATCACAACCGTCACCAGCAGAATGTCCACCGCGTCCGACAGCCCGAACACGGAAATATACGCCGACAGGCGGTCGCCCATGTCCGCTAAAAAATCCCTCAGTATCTGCAGCGCCGTCACCGCCAGCACACCCGCCTTTGCCCTAAAATGCGTACCCACTCATTCTACCACACTCCGCCCCCCCCTGTAAAGCCCGATTTTGCGCGGGGACGCGCCCGTTACGCCGACTGGTAAATGATTTCGCCCGTTTTGACGACGTGTGCCACAAAGCCGCTTGGGTCGTGACTCGGATCCAGCAGGTGCGGCTCGATGATTTCGTCAAAAGTCCACGCCAATGCGTATAATTCAGCCGAAATGTTCAGCCAGTCACCGTCAAACCCATCAATCAGCACCGCTACGTCAATGTCGCTCCACTCATGGGGGACGCCGTTGACATGCGAGCCAAACAGAATAATCTTGTCCGGGGTAAACGCCTTTACGACCGTATTCGCATATTTATGGGCTATTTCCCTAGCTTTTCCTTTATCCAGCACAAAAACGCCTCCGTTTCATCCAAAATCTTGCCGCATTTTTCAAAGCTCAGCGACTTCGCTATCTGCTCCCTGTATTCCGCATACCGCCCCTCCACGTGCAGCGGCATCAGCACCCTCAGCAGCGCGACCTGCTCCGCCGACAGCGCGCCGTATATCCCGCCTTTGACCGCCAGCGTCCTTAAATCATGTATCTTCGGCGGCGCTTCCCCGGTGACGCTCTCAACCACAGCTTTCAGCGCCTTCTCCACTATCAGGTGGCAGATGAAGCCCGCCCAGAGATAATGCCGCCCCTTTAACATCGATTTCGCCGCGCCCACATCGCCCTCCGCCATGTCCAGCCAATATGCAGCCCTATCCGTCATGCCAAAAACCACCTCCCACTCAGTATACACCATCCCCCCAAAAAAATCAACCGCCCCCGCCGCACACACCCCCTACAGCCACCCCCGCAACATTTCCCCGTAGACAAACCACCCCTTGCTGTGGTATAATACCCCCGATTCTACACCATACTGGAGGAACGAACCACATGAACTCACTCAAAAAACTCGCCTCTTTTGCCCTCGCGGCGGCGCTGGTACTGTCACTTTGCACAAATATGGGGGGGGGCTTTGTGCAGGTTGCACAAGCGGCTGACGCTACTTGGAACAGCGGAACCCCGCCCGCCGTCACGGACGGGGACACCGTCACCCTCGCGGACAACGCAAGCGGGGAGCTCGTCGTTCCAGCGGGGGCGACTGTCACCATTGTCGGCGGCGACCCGGGCGCCCCCGTCGAGGGCGGCACACTCACTTTTGATATCGCGGCGGACGCAAAGGTTGTTTGGGCAGCCTATTATGAGACCAATGATACGGCTCTTATAAACGTAACGGACGGCGTGTTTGAGATTGCGGAGGGCGTGGCGCTGACCATACCTGCGGGGGTTACGCTGACCAACAACGGGACAATTGTCAACAACGGCTGGCTCCTCAACCTCGGCACGTTCACCGACGACGGCGTGTTTGACGGCAACGCGCCGGTAAACATCGACCTTGTCCTTGACCTAGCCGATGTGCAGCAGGTTGCCGGCATTGATTTGAGGGACCCCGGCATCATCAATGTGGACGGCTCGGGTATCGGGTCTGTCCTCATTACCGGGAAAGACGACAACACGCCCTATTGCATTTGGGTCACGGGCGCGGCGGTCACGCATATTTTCCTCGCCCCACACACCAAAATCCACGGCGCTGTCACCGACGAAACAGTGTCCAACGCCGGTACCCTGCACGGTCTGAACATTTCCCGCAGCGTGACGCTGGTCGGGCTGGGACCCGGCATCACCATCAGCGGCGGCGCGAGTGCCAACGGCAACGGTCACGGGATACTTATATCGTCCGGCGACTTTACGGTCGCCGGTACGATTGAAAGCATCAGCGGCGGCAGCGGCGCGAGTAGCGGCGGAGCCGCAATCAACGGCAGCAACAGCGGCTCCGGTGATGTGACGGTCTCGGGCACGATCGGCAGCATCACCGGCGGCGACAGCGGCGGCAGCAGCGGCGGCGGAAGAGGCATTTCCAGTTACGGCGGCAACATCATCATCAGCGGCGTTGTAGGGGACATCACCGGCGGCAGCAGCGTTGGCAGTGACGGCGGCGACGCCCTATACTCCGATAACAGCAGCGGCAGCAGCATCACCATCAGCGGCACAACGGGGAACATTACCGGGGGAGACGGCGGTCGGCTGGGCGGAAACGGCATACGCGCAAACGACAGCTTCGGGGGTTCTTTTATCACCATCAGCGGCGAAACGGGCAATATTTCCGGCGGCAAAAGCCACTACGCCCCCGGCGAGTCCGTTCCATCACGAATCGAACACAGCACGGGCATCCTCGTCCGCGGCGACGTCACCATCAGCGGCACAACGGGGGATATCACCGGGGGGGACGGCACGCGAGGCGGTCTCGGCATCTGTGCGGGCAACCCCAACAATCTCACCCTTCCGGCGCAAATCACCATCAGCGGCACTGTAGGGGACATCACCGGCGGCAACGGAAGCAGCTCCGCCGACGGCGGCGACGCCCTATACGCCGTAAGCGGGATTACCATCGGCATCGGCGGCAAAACGGGGGACATCACCGCCGGCTCGCCGGGCTGCAGCGGCATGAGCGGGGCTGCCGTCACCATCAGCGGCGTTGTAGGGGACATCACCGGCGGCGCGGACGTCGGCGAGCGCCGAGGCATGGGCTGGGGCATAAATGCCGTCGGCGATATTCACATTACCGCCACAGGCAAAACGGGGGATATCACCGGCGGGGGCGGCGGCCCGGCCTTGGACTCCGGCAACCACCTTACGATTGAAGGCGAGACGGGCGACCTGACCGGCGGTCCGCGCGGCAACGCCATATCGACCTTCAGCCTCACCATCACCGGCGAGACCGGCGCGATTACCGGCGGCGCGGAAGACACCAGAAGCATGGCCGGCGGCATATGCTTCAACGCCTACATCGGCGGTCCCGCGCAGACCCTTTCGATTACGGGCACGACCGGCTTGGTCTCGGGGGGGCGCGAGGGCAGCCCTTCCTATTATCTGTTAGCTGTCGCCAATCTCATTCTGACGGACAACCTGACGCTTAAGGACGGGGAATCCATGCTTCTCCGCGAGGATTCTGTTAATTCACGCGCCGCCGCTCTGGTTATCCAAGGGGGCGCGGCGCTGACCGTCGCGGAGGGCGCTGCCATCATCAACCGAGGCACGCTGACCGTCGCGGAGGACGCGGAAATCATCAACCACGGCACGATTACCAACGAGGAGGGTTCTTTCGGCTTTTTCATCAATAACGGCGAGATTACCAACGAGGGGACGCTCACCAACAACGGCGATTTCACCAACGAGGGCGAAATCACCAACAACGGCAGGATTACCAACGGGGGCGATTTCATCAACAACGGCGAGATTACCAACGAGGGGACGCTCAACAACAACGGCGAGCTCACCAACGAGGGCGACCTCACCAACAATGGCGCAATCACCAACGAGGGCGACCTCATCAACAACGGCGAAATTACCAACAAAGGCAGAATTGACAGCCGGGACGGCGGCGTGACGGGCACGGGCGACCTCATAGGAAAGCCGGTGGAATACCCCGTTTTCTTCTTCGGCGGCGGCACAACAACCGAACCCGAACCGCTCCAAGCCGTGAATACGTTCGAGCATGGCACGATTACGCTAAGCGATGACGTTCTGGCCATGCTGGCGGAGCTTGGCGGAGAGGTTCGCATTGTGCTGGAGCTGGTTGAGTTGGACGGTCTACTGGCGGCGGTGACGAAGGGTTATGAGCTGGTAGTCAACATCGCGGTCTTCGTGGACGATGTGAAGATTGACGTCCCGCTGACGGTGAGTTTGCCGTACACACTGAAAGACGGCGAGGTTGCCAAGGGCGTAAACGTCTGGTACTTAGCCGAAAACGGCAAGCTGACCAACCTGAGCGGCGTGTTCGACGACGGCGCGATTACGTTCACGATAACGCACCAAAGCTACTTCGTCGTGGGTTACGACGAAGCTCTTGCAGCATGGGACGGAAGATGGACGGACGTGGACGGGAATGAGTATTTTGAAGCGATTGCGTTTATTGCTTGGTACTTGACGGAGCTTGAGGAAACGCTCTTCGCGGGAACTGGCGGGACACGCTTCAGCCCCGACATGATGATGACACGCGGGCAGTTTATGACGGTACTTCACAAGCTCGCAAACCGTCCCGAACACGCAGACGGCGACGGCTTTGACGACGTAGCCGAGGACGCGTGGTATTACGACGCGGTGCTGTGGGGCTTTGAGACAGGCATCGTGGCCGGCGTCGGCGGGAATTTGTTCGCGCCGGACGAGGAGCTGTCGCGGGAGCAGATGGCTGTGATTTTGAGCAAGTATGCGGTTTACGCGGGGCTAGAGCTTGCGGAACTGCGCGAGCTGCCGGAGGAATTGGAGTTTAGCGACTGGGCGGACGAGGATGGGTATATTACGGGCTTGGCTGGGGCCGGTTTGCTGACCAGCGGCGGGCTGGATTTGACGGAATCGGCACCCCGCGCGGAGATTGCGCTGATGTTTAGGGAGTTTGTGAAGCTGGCTCTAGCGCAGCCAGACGCCGCCCCGGAATAGCCGCAGGACATTGTCTCGGCGGTTTTCGACGCCCAGCTCGCTCAGCGCCCACAGGACGGCGCCCGCGACATTGGGGATGTCGAGCTTATGAAAAATCAAATCACGGGCGGGGAAGCGCTTGGTCAGCAGCTTCTCCGCCGTTTTTCTGGCGAGGTCACTGTCCGCCTTGGTAAACAGCGACCCGGCAAAAACAATTTCAATCGGCTCCCCGGCCGGGAACGACAGCGCGCCGATGGCCCCGGCGATACCCCCCGCGTAGCTCTCGCCCGACTCCTCCAAAATCTGCCGCGCGGCCTCGTCCCCCTCCTCCGCGGTGATGTGGAGGATACGGCACAGCTCGTATGTGGTTTGGGTATAATCCCGATGAAGCCGGTCTGTCAGCAGATTGATAAATTCGCCCCTGTCCGTAATATCCAGCCAGCGAAACACCGCCGTTGTCAGCGCGGTAAACGGCTTTTCGCGGAAAAGCTGGTCATGCACCCGCCCCACGGCGCGCGGCACCAGCACACTGCTCCCGCCGTAATCGCCCGTATACGCCCCCAGCCCGCCGACCTGCACGCGGTTCCCGGCGGCGTCCATCCCGGTGATACAGCTTCCCGTGCCGCTGATGGCGCAAACGCCGCAGCCGCTGGCGCTCCCGGCTTTGATGCCCAAGTACGCGTCATTGCACAGGACAAACCGCGCCATCCCCAAATCGGTCAGGATGCCGCTGATAACGCGGTGCTGCTCCTCCGTATCCACCCCCGCCAGCCCCAGCACACCCATTTCAATGTCCCGCATGGTGATATTGTTGCGAACCAACAACCCGCGCAGCATCCCGCGCAGGACGCTTGGCAACTCGTCAAGGCCGCCGGCCATCCCCTCATGGTTTGTCGGCCCGTACGGCAGCAAATCCAGCCGTCCGGCGTCGGCGTCGTAGAGCGCGCAGTGGGTTTTCGTCCCGCCGCCGTCCACCCCCAAAACATAACGCATAGAACCGTTCCTCTCTTAACATACGGTGTTTTCCCCGCCTGCGGCGGAAAAAACTACTTAAACAATGGCAAATACGCCTTGTTTGCTTCCAGCATTTCATCCAGCATCGGCTTGGCTTTGGCGTGGTCTAGGACTAGCGGGTGGGTCATCAGCGCCGCCAGCGCCGTCTTCCGGCAGCCGGTCACGGCGGCCTTGACGGCCAAACGCTCATAGGCCTTGACCGCCTGCGTCAGCCCGATGATGTGATGGCTCACCTCCGCCTTGGGCGGTACGGGGATAGGCCCGTTTTTGCCCACAACGCACTTGATTTCGATGACGTCGTCGTCAGCCATGAAAGGAAGCGCGCCTTTGTTGGCGGTGTTGACGACATGGTGTTCTCCCTTGTCGTTTTCAATCGCGTCCACCAGCGAGGCCGCTGCCTCCGAGTACAATGCGCCGCCGCGCTTCTCAAGCTCCGCCGGTTTGACGCGGAGCGTCTCATCGCGGTATTTTTTCAGCAGCTCCGCCTCAATCTCCACGCACTGCTCGCCCCGCGACTTTTCGGCTTCCATGAGCTTTGCCAGCGCGCCGGATTGGTTGTAATAGTAGTTGAGGTAATGGCAGGGGAACGCGCCCGCGGCGGCCAAAACACCGTCGCCGCCGAAATGCCCGTCATGCCGCCCGCCCAGCTCCGGCCCCGCCAGCCAAGCCGGGAGGACGTTTTCGCCGCCGGCGTACACCGCCGTGACCCATGAGAGGTGGTTCAGCCCCACATAGTCGTAATCGAAGGCCTTCGCGCCGGGGGGCAGCAGCCCTTTCAGCTCCTTGAGCATATTGACGGCGTTGTTGCACAGCCCGGCCATGCGGACGTCCGTATGCTCCAAAAGCGCCTGCGCCGCCATGCCGGACGGATTGGAGAAGTTAATCAGCCACGCCCCCTTTCGGGCGCGCTTCTCCATCTCCCGCGCCACGTTCAGGATGACCGGGATGGTACGCAAGCCCTTGAGCATCCCGCCCGCGCCCGTCGTCTCCTGACCCAGCATCCCGTACTTGGGCGGTATTTTCTCATCCAGTATGCGGCAGGCAAGCCCGCCGACGCGCACCTGCCCCAGCACATAGTCCGCGCCCTCCACCGCCTCCTCAAGGCTGACGGTCGGCACGACGCGGATTTTCGCGCCCGCCTCGCGCACCATCCGCTCCGCGAGGGCGGACACCACCCCGTTTTTGTCCGCGTTGATGTCCATCAAATACAGCGATTCGACGCGCAGACTGTCTCCGCGCTTCAAAAAGCCTTCAATCAGCTCCGGCGTGTAGGTACTGCCCGAGCCAATCACCGCGATTTTGAGGTTACTCATACAAACAACTCCTTATACGTTATCGTTTCGTTTTCTAAAAGCGCCCGGCGGAATCTGCGCTGCCATTCCGTCTCACGCGCCGGCGCGCCGAGCACGGTCTCAAACGGCACGTCGCCGTCCAGCGCGGGAATAAGCTCGTCTGAAATCACGTCCATCATCCCGCTCATGTCGTGGCTGCCGGAGTTCATCGCCACGACCAGCCTCCGGCGGGGGAGTACGAGGCAAAACTGCCCGAACGCGCCGTCGGCGCGGTATCCCCCGGCGCGGTTCATCCAAAATTGATAGCCGTAGCCGCTCGTGGTGTGGTTTCCGGGGTCGCCGGGCTGGATGATTTGCGGGCTTGCCGCCTCGCGGATATACGCCGCGTCCAAAAGCCGCTTGCCGCCGTAAACCCCCTCAAAGAGCAGAAAATTCCCGAATTTGAGAATATCCCGCGTCCCCAGATGCAGCCCCACGCCCGTCATACAAACGCCGTCGGGGTGCCTGTCCCAAATCCACGCGCGGAACCCCAGCGACTCAAACAGACGCGGACGCAAAAAACCCTCAACCGAAACGCCGCTCGCTTTTTCAACAATATACCCCAGCAAATGGCTCCCGGCGGTGTTGTAGAGAAAACCCCCGCCCGGCTCGGCGTTGACGCGCGAGCGCAGGAACGAATCAAGCGGCGCCCGCTCGTCCGGCCAGAAATACGGCTCTTCGGTATGCCCCGTCGCCATCATCAGCAGGTGGCGCACGGTGATTTTCGCCATGTTGGGGCAAAGCGGGGAGGGCAGCCTGTCCGGGAAAAACGACACAGCCCTGTCGTCAAGGCTCAAAAGCCCCTCCTGAACGCAAAACCCAATCGCCACAGAGACAAAGCTCTTGGTCAGCGAGTTTAGCGTGTGCGGCCTGTCAAGGCTGTACGGCTGAACCACCGCCTCCGCCACGGTTTCGCCGTCCCGCGCCGCAACCATCCCGTGCATCCCAAAGTCACGCAGCTTTTCCAATACCGCCGGAAAACTCATGCGTTTTCACCGCCAAACTCTATCGCGTCAAACACGCACAAATCAGCATATCCGATTTTGCGGTATATCCCGCAGGAGGTTGGATTTGCCGCGTCGGCGAACAGGCAACAGAACTTGTGACCGCGATTGAGCATCTCGCGGGACAGCTTTGCCACGTTTGACAAGGCATAGCCTTTGCCGCGATAGTGCGGCGGGGTGTAGACCCAGTTAACCACAGCGCCGTTTTGCGTGTTTCTCGTGTTTGCCACCATCGAAACAGGATGCCCGTCCTCCCAAACATAGAACAACGCTTCTTTCATCCAAGCCTTGAGCCGCTCCGCGTTTGTCTGGATGTCGTCCACCTCAACATGGCACTCCTCGGCAAAGGCCCGCAACCAATAGGGCAGATAGAAAAAGTCGTCCGCCCGCATCAAACGGGCGGCGCCGGGCGCTTTGGCGGTGTCGCTAACGGCGTCCAGCCGCATGATGTTCATCGACATATGGAGATGGTACTTATCCGTCCAAGTCTCCGCGAAGCGTTTGGCAAGCCCCTGTTCGACGAGGACGCCGGGGAATGTATAGCCCAACGCCTTCAAGCCGTCCGCCAGAACCGTCAGCGCCGCGCCGTTGGGCTTGTTGCCCGTCTCATACAGCACGATGTTGAACGGAAGCCCCGTCCACACGGCGGACAGAACCACGCTCCCCGCGCCGTCCTTGACCGTTGCGAACAGCCAACCCGTCTTGTCGCCATCCCGCAGGATGAAGCTGACCAGCAGGTTGTTCTGCACCTCGTTTTCCAGCAGAAGCTCCAGCGTATCCGCGCCGAACGCCTCGGCTGTATCATATTTGACAAATCTCATTTTTGTACCTCAAACTTGATTCCCGGCGCGTCGCCGTCCACGGTAAACGTCACGTCGCCGCCGGAGGCGCGGCCCGTTACGGTGGCGCGGAGCTTGCCGGCTTTATCGTAAAGCTCAATGGTCTGCTCGGTCAGGCGGTAGGCGCGGACGGTGACGTTCTCGTGGTAGTCGTATTCGGCGCAGTCGTCCCGCCCCATCGCAATCAAGGTGTTCTCAGGAACGAAGACCGGCATCGTCATGTAGTTGTATTTGCCCCGAATCAGCCGTCCACCCTGCACCACCTCGCCGGTGAAGAAATTGGTAAACATCCCGTCGGGCAGGTAGACGTCGCAGTGGCCGTTTTCATGGAAGACCGGCGCCACCAGCAGGGAATCGCCCAGCATATACTGCTTATCCAGCGTATGGCAGAGCGGGTCGTCCGGGTATTCCATCACCATCGGGCGCATGACCGGGACGCCGGTTTGGGTCGCCTTGACCGACTGGGCGAACAGATAGGGCATCAGCGAGTGCTTGATTTTGGTGAACCGGCGCAGCACGTCCACCGCCTCGTCGTCGAAGAGCCACGGCACACGGTAGCTGTGGCTGCCGTGCAGGCGGGAGTGGGTGGAAAACAGCCCAAAGGCCACCCAGCGCTTATAGAGGTCGGGCGTCGCCGTCGCCTCAAAGCCGGAGATATCGTGGCTCCAAAACGCAAAGCCGCCCAGCGCCAGCGAAAGCCCGCCGCGCAGCGTCTCGGCCATCGCGGCGTACGTCGCCTCGCAGTCGCCGCCCCAGTGAACCGGGAACTGCTGTCCGCCGGTGGTCGCGCTCCGCGCGAACAGGGTCGCGCCGCCCTTGCCTTTCTTGCGCTCCAGCAGGTCAAAGACGCATTTGTTGTACAGGAAGGTGTAGTAATTGTGCATCTTCTCCGGGTCGCCGCCGTCAAACCACGCCACATCCTCGGTCGGGATGCGCTCGCCGAAGTCGGTCTTGAAGCAGTCCACACCCATGTCCACCAGCGCCTCCAACTTGCCCGCGTACCACTTGCAAGCGTCGGGGTTGGTGAAGTCCACCAGTCCCATCTGGGGCTGCCAGCGGTCCCACTGCCAAACGGTTCCGTCGGTCTTTTTCAGCAAAAAGCCCCGCTCCGCCGCCTCGTCAAACAGCGGCGACTTCTGGCCGATGTAGGAGTTAATCCATACGCATACGCGCAGCCCCTTGTCGCGCAGACGCCGGAGCATGGACGCCGGTTCAGGGAACATGGCCTCATCCCACGCGAAATTGCACCACTCGTATTCCTTCATCCAGAAGCAGTCGTAATGGAAGACCGTGAGGGGTATCCCGCGCTCCTCCATGCCGTCGATAAAGCTGTTGACCGTCTGCTCGTCGTAATTGGTGGTAAACGACGTGGACAGCCACAGCCCGAACGACCACGCGGGCGGCAGGGGAGGCATCCCGGTCAGGGCGCAGTAATTGGCGACGGCGGCCTTGACGCTGCCCCCTCCGACGACGTAGTAATTCAATTCCTCGCCGGGAACGGAGAACTGCACGCGGGACGCCGCCTCGCTGGCGATTTCATAGCTGACGCGCTCCGGGTGGTTGGCGAAGACGCCGTAGCCCTTGCTGGAGACGTAGAACGGGATGTTTTTGTAGGCAATATCGGAGGCGGTACCACCGTCCTCGTTCCATATGTCAACGCTTTGGCCGTTTTTGACAAACGGGGTGAACCGCTCGCCCAGACCGTAGACGTATTCGTCCACCCCAAGGTCGAGCCGTTCGCGGACATACGGGCCGTCGGGCGTAGTGAGGTAGGCCGCCTGACGGAAAATCGACTGCGTGAGCGGCTTGCCGTCATAGGTAAACGCCATCGTAAACCGGGCCTTGAGCAAGGTCGCGGCCATCTTCCCGGCACGGACGACGTAGGCCGTCTCCGTCTCCTCAAGCTCAAGGGCTTGCGGCTCGCAAAACAGCCCAAAGGCCGGCGATTTGGGCATGGCGTTCTTGTAATGATACATCCTCACGCCCAGAATGTCGGGGCGGGGCGCGTCGATTTCCAGCGTCAGCAGCGGGCCGTTCATTGTCTGCCCCCTGTGGGTCACATGGAAGGGGCTGACGAAGAATGTGACCTTCTCCGCCGACGTCTGCACGTCCCGAATCTCGGCGCAGCCGTGTACGGTGACGCCGGGCTTGCTCATCCAATAACCGTCTGTGAATTTCATCTTTTCTTCACCCTTCTGATTTGTTATTGTTTTCCCGCCGAAGGCGGGGAAGCGGGGGGTTAGGAAAGGGGGATTCTTGTTTGGAGCGCTGTGTTTGCGCTTGAGGCGCCGACGGAGAAGGTAACGGCTTGAGGGAGGATGGAAAACGAGTTTGCCTTTTCGTCAAAGAGGGTCAGCTCCTCCAGCGGGACATGGAACGTCACCGTCTCCGTCCCGCCGGCCGCCAGCGGGATACGCTCAAACCCCACTAGCTGCCGGATTGGAGCCTTTACAGGCACGCCCTCGTATGAAGCGTAAAGCTGCACCACCTCGTCGCCCACCCGCTTGCCGTCGTTGCGCAGCGAACAGGTCACGGTAAAGCCGGCCTCCGTCCGCTCGGCGGCCAGCGCGGTGTAGGTAAACTCCGTGTAGCTCAGGCCGTGCCCGAACGGGAATTGCACGTGCTTGTCAAAGTAGAGATATGTACGCGGGCTGTTGACGATGTCGTAGTCGTTGATGTCGGGCAAATCGTTCTGCGAGAGATACCATGTCATCGACAGCCGCCCGGCCGGGTTGATTTTTCCAAACAGCGCGTCGGCGACGGCCGTTCCGATATATTGCTCCCCATGCGACGCGTACAGCGCGGCGCGCACAGACTTCGCTTCCTTCTCAAACGCGTAAGGGTATCCGGCAATCAAAGCCAAGACAATATTGGGATTGACCGCGCTCATCCGCTCCAGCAGCCGCGTCCAGCGCGCCGGGAAGGTGATGTCGGGGCGGTCGAAGCATTCGCGCCCGTTGACCAGCGGGTGGTTGCCCGTCACGAAAATCACCGTGTCGCACCTCGCCGCCGCGTCCACGGCGCGGGAAAGGCCGTCGGTCAGCAGCTCGCGCCGCAGGGCTTTCATCAGGGCGTCAACCTTTTCTTTGTTCTCCTCGGAAAGCCCGTCGCGGAAGGTTTCTCCGTGCGGGATGAAACGCCCGGTGTCCTCCTCGCGGAAGAACAGCTCGTAGGTAAACCAGCCCCACAGGCCGCCGGAGGTACACGTCAGCGCGCCGTCGCCGTTCACGGCGAGGAATTTCCCGCTCCGCACCTCGCGGTAGGCCGCCGAGGTGAAGCCGTAGTCAAACTCCTCAAAGACCGAACGAGTCGTCTCGTCGCCGTCATAGACGACCGTTCCATCTTGCTCAACGCGGGCGTACCCGCCTGCGCCATCGTTGAAGATGACGCACAAGTCCCGCGTTTCAACGGTTTCAACAGCCCCCTCCGGCAGCGCGTCCCGTATCGCCTGAAGCGGCGTCACCGTCTGGGGCGGCAAGCCGGAGTACCAGTCCGGCATGGTCACGTCGGCGAGGTCGCCCACCACCAGCACCTTCCCGCAGGTTTGGGGGTCAAGCGGCAGAATACCGTCGTTTTGCAGCAATACGACCGATTTTTGCGCCGCCTCCAGCGCCACTTCCGAATGTTCGGCACAGCACAGGCGGTCTTGCGGAATGGCGGCGTAGGGGCACAGCCCGTCGGGGTCAAACTGCCCCATGCGGAACCGCACCTTGAAGATGTTGAACAGGGCGGCGTCAATGTCGGCCTCGCGAATCAGCCCCTGCTTGAGCGCGTCGGTCGCCGCATCAATGACAAGCCCGTCCTTATCGGTAAAGCAGTCGATGCCCGCTTTGAGCGAGAGGGCGATTGATTCGGCGTGCGTCTCGCAGTAATGGTGGTGGGTGACCGTTTGCGCGAAGTCGCCGCCGTCGCAGACGATGAAGCCCTCGCAGCCCCACTCGCCCTTGACGACGCGGTTGACCTCGTCGTTGACGATGCAGGGAACGCTGTTGATTTCGTTATACGCCGTCATCAGCGACAGCGCCCCGCCCTCGGTAAAGGCGTATTTGAAGACGCGCAGATAGTATTCTCGCTTGACGCGCTCACTCAAATCGGTGGAGACGGAGGCGCGGTCTTTTTCCACGTTGTTGCCGTAGAAGTGCTTGGGGGCGCAGGTGGTCTTGACGTAGAAAGCATCGCCGCCCTGCGCGCCGCGAATCAGCGCCGCGGCCAGCCTGCCCGCGAGATACGGATCCTCGCCGTACGCCTCCTCGGTGCGTCCCCAGCGCGGGTCGCGCTCCATGTCGATGGTGGGAAACCACAGCGTCAGCCAGCGGCCGCGCCCGTCGCGGTTGTAGTAAACGCGGCTTTCGGTGCCGATAACGTCCCCGACGCGCGCCATCAAAGCCTTGTCCCATGTGGACGAAAGCCCGATGGGCTGCGGGAAGACGGTGGCCTGTCCGGTCGGCGTCTGCGCGCCCATGCCGCGCACCACAAGCCCATGCGCTCCCTCGCCGCCAACCGAGTAAGCCGGGACGCCCAAACGCGGGACGGCCCGCTGGCGGGTGGGGAGAAGCCCGATTTTTTCCTCGGCCGTCATGCGCGAAATCAAGTCGGCGACGCGCTCCTCCAGCGGGCGGGACGGGATTAAGTAGGTGGGTTTCGACATAACTGCGCCCCCATATCTTGTATTTTGCCGCGGAGTGTTGTATAATACCCGCGTACCGTTATTATAACATACTTGGCTTTTATTACAATCGGTAGACGCAAAGATTTTTTGGCCGTTTGGCCTTTCCACCGCCTTCGGCGGGGGAAAGCGGAAAACCCGCAAAAATAGGCTGCCGGCCTTTCCCCGCCGAAGGCGGTGGAAAGGCGGAACCCCAGTAAAAAGGGAGGACATTTTTTGTGAAACTGCTTTGGCGTTTGGCGCGGGAAGCGTCCCGTTTCAAAGGGCTGTACACCGTTTCCATTCTGTCCACGCTGCTGCTGACCGGGCTGCATGTGGGCGCGCCCATGCTGCTGCGGGAGATGACGCGGCTGGTGGAGGAAAAGACGGAGGATTTTTCGCAAATCGGGCGGATTGCCGTCATTTTGCTGGCAGTCTACCTTATTCAGACGTTCTTCCGCTTCATCGCCTACTACTCCGCCCATGTGGCGGCGTGGAATCTGGTGGAGGATATGCGCGTCCGTATCTACAATAAAATCCAGTCCCTCTCCATGCGGTACTTCCACGACAAGCAGACCGGCGACCTGATGAGCCGCGTCGTCAACGACACCGCCAATTTTGAGCAGCTCTACGCCCACATCATCCCGGAAATGATTGCCGACGTCCTCACCGCGGGGGGCGTCATCACCATCCTGCTCCTCCTCAACGCGCGGCTGGCGCTGCTGACCTGTATCCCGATTCCCTTTATCATTTTCGGAGGGTGGGTTTTCTCCAAAAAAATACGGCCGCATTTCCGCGAGGCGCAGAAGGCCGTCGCGGGCGTCAACGCGAAGTTGCAGGACAATTTCTCCGGCATCGCCGAAATTCAGGCGTTCGGGCGTGAGCGCGACGAGTCGGCGGCGGTGCGGGAGCAGGCGGGCGGCTATACCAAAGCCATCCTGCGCGCCCTCAAGCTGGCCAACTTCTTCCATCCGGTGGTGCAGTTTTTCTCCTCGGCGGGAACGGTCATCGTCGTGGGGTTCGGCGGCTGGCTGGCATACCGCAATCAACTCTCGGTGGCGGACATTGTGGCGTTTCTGCTCTATCTGGGGCTGTTTTACGCCCCTATATCCAGACTGGCGCAGATGCTGGAGAATATGCAGTCGGCGTACGCCGGGGCGGAGCGCGTCGTGGCGGTGCTGGACGCGGAGCAGGACATCAAGGACGCGCCCGGGGCAAAGGACATCGCGCCGGCGGAAGGCGCCGTCGCCTTCCACAACGTCTCCTTCCGCTACGAGGAGGATATCCCCGTGCTGAAAAACGTCAGCTTTTCCTGCAAGCCGGGGCAGATGGTGGCGCTGGTAGGGCCGACCGGGGTGGGGAAAACCACGCTGACGCAGCTTGTGGGCCGTTTTTACGACCCGGACGAAGGCTTTGTGACGCTGGACGGAACGGACATCAGAACGGTCAAGGTCGCGTCCGTCCGCGAGCATATAGCGCCGGTGCTGCAAGACACCTTCCTCTTCAACGGCACGCTGGCCCAAAATATCGCGTATTCCAAGCCCGGCGCGGCGACGGAGGAAATCATCGAAGCCGCCAAAGCCGCCAACATCCACGAAACCATCCTCGAAATGCCGGACGGCTACGAAACGCTGGTAGGGGAGCGCGGCCTGCGCCTGTCGGGCGGGCAGAAGCAGCGCGTCGCCATCGCCCGCGCCATCCTGCGCAAGGCGCCCGTCATCATCCTTGACGAAGCCACGGCGTCGGTGGATACCGAGACGGAAAAAGAGATACAGGCCGCCATCGCAGGCCTGCACAACCGCCACACCATCATCGCCATCGCCCACCGCCTCTCCACCATCCGCCGCGCCGACCTGATTCTAGTGCTGGAAAACGGCGAAATCGTCCAGCGGGGAACGCATGACGAGCTCATGGCTGAGGACGGGCTGTACAGGCGGCTGTCAAAGATTCAGGGGTAACGAAATTTTCATCAGACGGAGGCTCCGCAAACATGAAATTCTTCAAACAAAAGCTGTATTCATGGCGCTTTTACGGGCTCGGACGGGAAGCGTACCAACGCTGTATGGAGAAATCCTTCGCGAACAACCTTCTGAGCCTGCGGCAGGCCAACACGGTTCTCGCGATTTTGGCGTTCTGCTTTTCGGCCTTTCCGATGTTTGTTGAAAACAACTTCCCCAAGGCGGGCATTTACTTCGGCGTGGCCGCCATCGCCGTGTTCCACGATTTGGTCGCCCGCTATATGGATAGGCGGGAAACGCCGGTCAGCCGCCGGAAGATTTGCGCGCAGATAGGCTTATACTATACAAACGTCATGCTGTTCGGCATCTATTTGGGCGTGTGGTCAAACCCCGAGGCTCTGGCCGCGACGTTTATGGGCATCCTTGTCGTCGCGCTGCTCCTCTTCATCACCCCGCCCACATTCAACCTATCCCTCTCCGTATGCGCGCTCATCATTTTCGCGGTCTCCACCTTTTTGGTCAAGGACCCCCGGCACTGGATTTTTGACATTGTAAACGCGCTGATTGCCTGCCTGCTGAGCCTGATTTTCGGCTGGAGGATGAACACGTACAGGCTGTCGGCGGTGCTGTTCTCGCTCGAGCTGGAGGAGGAGCGCAACAAATATTACAGCCAAAGCACAGTAGACGAGCTGACGCAGCTCCATAACCGCCGGTTTTTCATGCAGACCTTCCAGCGGTATCTGACAAGCCACCGAGACACGGACGAATGGCTCTGCCTCGCCATGCTGGATGTGGATTATTTTAAGAAATACAATGACGCCTACGGCCATCCCAAGGGAGACGAGGTCTTGCGGGCGCTGGGCGGCGTGCTGAACGGGATCCAAGACGGCATGGGTGTTTTTGCCGCGAGGATAGGCGGGGAGGAATTCGCCCTGCTCTGGTTTGAAAAAGACTTGGACGGCGGCGGAAAGCCCGTTGCCCATTTGCTGAAACAGGTTGAGGAGCTGAATATTCCGCATATGGAATCAGACGTGGCCCCGCGCGTAACCGTCAGCGTCGGCGTCTATATCTCGCGATGCGGCGCGCCCAACGCTCTGGGCGACATTTACAGCGCCGCCGATAAGGCGCTTTACGAGGCAAAGCAAACCGGACGCAACCGCGTCGTCGTCCGCGGCGGTTTGACAGACTGACACAATACGGGTCGGGAGGGGAGATGGCCGGGCATGGGACGGCGGCAAATCAAATGCCACGGGGACGAAGCCAGATTTGAGGCCGTGGCGGAGTATATCGCCCGGCGTTTCGGCGGCGGCGTTACCTACATTGCCGACGTTGCCGGCGGGCAGGGGCTTCTCAGCCGCATCCTTTGCAAGAAATACAACTATCAGGCCGAGGTCGTAGACCCCAGAGGCTATGTCTTAAAGGGCGTTCCGTCAAGGAAGATTGAGTATACCCCCGAGCTGGCAAGCTACTATGACTTAATTGTCGGGCTTCACCCCGACGGCGCGACGAGGGCGGTCGCCGAAAGCGCGGTATACCGCCCCGTGCTGCTGATACCCTGCTGCAACGAATGGGATCAAACGCAAAAACTGGGCTCGCGGGAGCTGGTGCAGGCCATCGTTGCATATTTTGACGGCAAAGGGATTCCGCATGAAACCGTGGAATTTGACTTCAAAAAGCCGAAAAACATAGGACTCATCACGGGGCGGCCGCCCCATGCGGGGAGGTGACAAGATGTATATTGAAACTCAAAGGCTGGTCATCCGCGACTTTGATGAAAAAGACGCGGCGGCATTGCTCGAAATCAAGTACGACCCGCAGGTGATGGAATACAACCCGACGCAAATACGCCGGGAAAGGGTATGCCTCGGAGGCGGGCGCGGCGGCGTCCGATTATCTGCTGGAGGTGTTGTCACTGGACTATATGGCTGTAGTGATGGATGTGGATAACCCCGCCTCATTCCGAACGGCGCAGAAGAGCGGGTTCAGGCTGTTTGAGAAACGTGTGCCGTATGATTATCATTACAGCGATTGTGACGCCGGGGATTTTCACGCGATAGGGGAGCATTTCTGCAAAAAACAAAGCGCGGTCGGCTCATGCTACTACTATTTCCGTAAGTTCAATCAAAACAGCGGGACAACGAGCCGCTTCTACGGCGACACGGTATATGACGGCAGATTCTCCTGACGCGCGCCTCCGGGTTATTTTTTCTTGCAAAGCCATATACTGTATAGTATACTGTTCGGGAAGGATGATGGTATGCGGATAGACGGCATAGACGTGCATGAGACGGTCATGGGCAGCGGGCCGCCCCTGTTGTTCCTGCACGGCTGGGGGGTTGGGCATGAGAGTTATCTGCCGCTGCTGAACCGGCTCGCCGTGACGCACACCGTCTACGCGCCCGATATGCCGGGGTTCGGCAAGACGCCGGAGCCGGAGACGGCGTGGGGCGCGGACGGGTATGCCGACTTTGTTTCGGCGTATTGCGCGGCGAAGGGCTTGACCGCGCCGGTGTGCGTGGCCCATTCCAACGGAGGACGCGTCCTGCTACGGCTTTTATCGCGGGACGAACCGGGCGTCGCGCCGCCCCGCGTGGTTTTGTTCGACGCGGCGGGGCTGAGGCCGAAACGCGGGTTAAAGCGTACCGCCAAGGTCTATACTTACAAAGCGGGAAAAATCCTGCTCAAACCTTTTCCCAAGGCGCTGGAGCGCTACCGCGCGGGCAAAGGCTCCGCCGATTACCGCGCCGCGTCTCCGCTGATGAAGGCGGTGATGAGCAAGCTGCTCGCCGTCGATTTGTCGGGCGGCCTGCCGAACATCAAAGCGCCGATCCTTTTGGTTTGGGGCGAGGACGACACCGCGACGCCGCTTGCCGACGGGCGGAGGATGGAGCGGCTGATTCCGGGCGCGGGACTGGCGGTGTTGCCGGGGGGCCATTGGGCGTTTATGGAGCGCCTACCGCATACGATGCGGATTTTAGACAGTTTTTTGCGCTGAAATGTTTCACGTGAAACATTTCGCAGGGAAATTCAGAACAAAATACAAGATATGGAGGCTGCGATGGGGGCGATTATTCTATATGTTGTTTTCGGGGTGTTCACGCTCCTCATCACAGTCCGGTTTATGCATATGTTTCAGCTCGCCTCCTACCAGTTTCCCGGCTATCGGCGCTGGATGAAAAGCGAGGGATGGAGGTTCCCGGTAAATTACATTCCGTTATATCCGCACGGCAAGGCGAAAACCCCTCTCAAACACACAAGCAGGGTCATTCGGATAGAGCTTACACATGGATTATTACTATTCGTAATCATGGTTTCGGCATGGTTTACCGGCGGCTTGGCTCAATATATCATCCTCGCGGCCATGTTTATCGGTGCGCCCTTTCTCCTCCCGCTCGCAAACCTTTTGCTCTCGCCGGTGCAGAAGGCGGTCAACGATTGGTATATCCGCGACGCGCAGCGGATGATGCGGAAAGACCTGATTGTCGTCGGCGTCACGGGCAGCTACGGAAAAACCTCGGTCAAGACATACATCGCGCAGCTTTTGTCGGTCAAATACAACGTCTTGGCCACGCCCGCCAGCTACAATACCCCGATGGGCGTCGTACGCGCCATCCGCGAGAATTTGCTGCCCAGCCATCAGGTCTTTGTCTGCGAAATGGGCGCGCGGCATACCGGCAACATCAAAGAGCTGTGCGGCATCGCCCGCCCCCTGCACGGGGTGCTGACCGCCATCGGCCCGCAGCATCTGGAAACCTTCAAGACGATTGAAAACATTGCCAAGACGAAGTTTGAGCTGATTGACTCGCTCCCCCCGGAGGGCACAGCCTTCCTCTGCTGGAACAACCCCGTCATCCGCGAACACGCCAAAGACCGCCGCGCGGTACGATACGCCGTTTTAGACGCCGGCATCGGCACAGATGGGCTGGATATTTACGCGGAGAATCTGGCGGCGGACGCGGGGGGCGTATCGTTTGATATCGTCACCGGAGCGGGGGAGCGGGAGCGGTTTACCTGCGGCCTGCTGGGACGCCACAACGTCCAAAACGTCACCGCCGCCGCCGCCGTCGCGTTGCATTTGGGCGTCCCTCTGCGCGACATGGTTCCGGTCGTGCGCGCCCTCAAGCCCGCCAGACACCGCTTGGAGCTGCTCCCCAAGGGACAGGGGCTGACCGTCATCGACGACGCGTATAACGCCAATCCCGCCGGGGCCGCCGCCGCGCTGGAAGCGCTCTCGCTTTTCGGCGGCGTGAAAATCATCGTCACGCCCGGCATGGTGGAGCTGGGAGCGCTGGAGGAAGCCGAAAACCGCGCGCTTGGCGAAAAAATCGCCAAGGTGTGCGATTACGCGGCGCTGGTGGGGGAGAAGCAGGCCCTGCCTATCGCGGAAGGCTTGCGCGCCGCGGGGTATCCCGCCGAACGAATGGGGATATTCGATTCATTCGACAACGCATATCAATGGGCGGCCGGCATCGAAGCGGAGGAAAAGGTCATCCTCCTTGAAAATGATTTGCCGGACAACTACAGATAGAAATGTCCCTCCGGGCCACGGGGGACGACACAGAAAGGAAGTGCGCGTATGAAAATGAGGGTTGGCGTATTCTTTGGCGGCAGGAGTGTCGAGCATGAGGTTTCGGTCATTACCGCGATGCAGGCGGCGGCGGCGCTCAACAGGGAGACCTATGAGGCCGTGCCCGTCTATCTGACCAAGGACGGCGGGATGTTCACCGGGCCGGGCTTTGAAACGCTGAAAAGCTATCAAAACATCCCCGCCCTGCTTGAAAGCGGGCGTCAGGTCTGTTTGGCGCGGACGGACGGGCGGCCGGCGCTGCAAGCCTGCTCCAAAAAGCTCTTCGGCGACAAGCCCGTCTTCCTCGACGCCGCGCTGCCCGTGGCGCACGGCACGTTCGGCGAGGACGGATGCCTGCAAGGGCTGTTTGAGATGACGGAGCTTCCGTATGCGGGCTGCGACGTTCTCTCAAGCGCCATTTGCATGGATAAGCCGTCGTCCAAAGCCCTGCTGCGGGCGTCCGGCCTGCGGGTTCTGGACGATTTGGTGCTGGAAGCCGACCGCTACAACAAAAGCCCCGAGGTTGTGCTGAACGCGCTTGAAACCCATTATCCCTACCCGGTGATGGTCAAGCCCGCCAACCTCGGCTCCTCCGTGGGCATCAACAGGGCCGACAACCGCGACCGCCTGCAAGCGGCCCTTGAGCTGGCGTTTTCCTTCTCGCCGAGGGCGCTGATTGAAACGGCGCTGATTCATATGCGCGAAATCAACTGCGCCGTCCTCGGCGACGGCTCAAAGGCGCGGGCCTCCGTATGCGAGGAGCCGGTGATGACGGAAAACTACCTCAGCTACCGCGACAAATACCAGTCGGGCGGCAAGAGCGGCAAGCAAAGCGGGCTGTCGGGGCAGAAGCGCGTCATCCCCGCCGACATCCCGGAGGAAATGGCGGCGGAGATTCAAAGGCTGGCCGTGAAAGCGTTTCAAAGCCTTGGCTGCTCCGGCGTGGCGCGGATTGATTTCCTGTGGGATACGCTGCATGACATTCTCTACATCAACGAGCTGAACACCATCCCCGGTTCGCTGGCGTTCTATCTTTGGGAAAAGTCCGGGCTGCCCTTCGATAAGCTGCTGGATGAACTGATTGAGCTGGCTTTCGCGCGCCAGCGCCGCCGCGCCGGGCTTACCTATAGCTGCGACGTGAATATCCTTCAAAACGCAGAATTAAAGGGAAAGGAATGACACGAATGAAATTTTCCGAAGTGACCTACAAGCGCCCCATACTGGAGGAGGTCAAAGCCGAGCTGACCCGTCTGCTTGAGGCGTTCAAGGCGGCCAAAACGCCGGAAGAGGCGTTTGCCGTCTACAAGCGCTGCGACGAATACGGCAACAGCGTTTCCGCGATGGGCGCGGTGGCGTACATCCGCAACTCGATGGACACCACCGACGAGTTCTACAACAAGGAAAAAGCCTACTTCGACGAGGTCGGGCCGGAAATTCAGGAATACGGCCAGAAGCTCAACCTCGCGCTGGTCGAGTCGCCCCACCGCGCCGCGATGGAAAAAGAATTCGGCAAGCTGATGTTCCTCAACACCGAGATGGAGCTGAAAACCTTCTCGCCGGAGATTATTGCCGATTTGCAGGAGGAAAACAGGCTCTGCACCGAATACGACAAGCTCCTCGCCAGCGCGCAGATTGAGTTTCGCGGCAAGACCTACACCCTCGCCCAAATGGGGCCGTTCCACGAAGACACCGACCGCGCCACGCGCAAGGAAGCCCGCGCCGCCGCCACCGCATGGTTCATGGAGCAGCGCGAGGCACTCGACCGCATCTTCGACGAGCTGGTGCGCCTGCGCGATACGATGGCAAAAAAGCTGGGGTACGCGTCGTTTACCGAGCTGGGGTATTACCGCATGACGCGCAACTGCTACGACGAAACTATGGTGGACGTCTTCCGTCAGCAGATTCAAAAGCACATCGTCCCCGTTTCCGAACGGCTCAAGGCCGAAAAAGCCAAGCGCATCGGCGTGGAGCGCGTCACCGTTTACGACGACGCGCTGGATTTCCTCTCCGGCAACGCCAAGCCGCAGGGCACGCCGGACGACATCTTCGCCCACGGGAAGAAGATGTACACCGAGCTGTCGCCCGAAACGGCGGAGTTCTTCGATTACATGCTGGAGTGCGACCTGTTTGACGTGCTGACCCGCAAGGGCAAGTCGCCCGGCGGGTACTGCTACTCCATCGGGGCGCTCAAGATGCCGTTCATCTTCGCCAATTTCAACGGCACCTCGGGCGATATCGACGTCCTGACGCACGAGGCGGGCCACGCCTTCGCGGGCTACAACGCGTTTGACATTTACCCGTCGGCGTTGCAGGACTATTCCAGCGAGACGGCCGAGGTTCACTCGATGAGCATGGAGTTTTTCACATGGCCGTGGATGGAGGGCTTTTTCGGGGCGCAGACCGGCAAATACCGCTACGCACACCTCGCCGGGGCGCTGACCTTCCTGCCGTACGGCACGATGGTGGACGAATTCCAGCACCACATCTACGCCAACCCCGGCTGGACGCCCGCCCGCCGCAACGAGTGCTGGCTGGAGCTGGAAGCCAAGTACCGCCCGTACCTTGACTTGGATTTTGACTTCTACCGTGAGGGACGCCGCTGGCAGGCGCAGGCACACATCTACGAGCGCCCGTTTTACTACATCGACTACTGCCTCGCCCAGACAATGGCGCTGGCGTTCTGGGCGGAAGCGCAGAAGGACTTCAAGGCGGCATGGGCGAAATACCTGCAATTCCTCAAGCTGGCCGGGACGAAAACCTTCACCGACTTGGTCGCCGGAGCCAACCTCCCAAGCCCATTTGCCGAGGGCTGCCTGAACACCGTAGCGTCCGCCGCCGCAAAATGGCTGGACGAAAACCCCGTGGAGGATCAATAGGGAAGAAGGGGCGGCGGAAAAACTCCGCCGCCCCTTTGCGTAAAACTGAATTTTTTTCGGCGGCAACCGATAGTTGCCGGATAGTTGGTAGACCGCAACCGCTTTTTCCGTTACAATCGGCTCAAGGAGGTGTTCAGCATGACACTCGGAGAACGAATCAAGCGTCAAAGAAACAAACTCGGCTATTCCCAAGAAAAAATCGCGGAGCTGGTCGGGACAAGCCGCCAAGCCGTGACCAAATGGGAGAGCGGCCAATCGGTTCCGTGCATGGAAAACTTAATGGCGCTGGCGGAGATATTCGGCATCCCGCTCAACGAATTGTCAAGCGGAATCCATGAGGAAGGGTTACGTGAGGACGGAAACGGGACAAGCACGCAGGATGTTAGGAAAAGACCTCTGCTGATATGGGACGCCACCGCCGGAATCGCGGTTGTGTTTGCCGTGTGGGGCGTTCTCAGAATGCCGGCGCTTATAGGCTATTCCTATATGGGCTATTTCTCAATCCTCCTGCAGATAGCCGCCGTCCTCTATATCCCGATTTATCTCTTCCTGATACGTCCCCGTCAAAAAAAGCATATCCCCGCAAAAGCGCCGGCGGGTAAGGCGGTTCTGCTGAACAGGGTCTATTGGGCCTTCGGGGCCATGGCGGTGTTGTGCGGTTGCTACACCTTGTGCGGGTATGCGGCGTATGAGCTGCACGGCAACAGGGATTGGTCTCTTGTGCTGTTTGTGTTCGGGTTGCTTGTAATCGGCGCCGCCGTCTGTTTCAACGCCCTAAAGGTGATGGTTTGCGCCGTCGCGGGCTATACGGCCGGTTGTGCGGCGGGACTGCTGTTCAACCGCGACTACGCGGGGCCGGGCGATTACGGCGGCGCCATGTCGTACAGCAACTGGTGGATTATTTGGACGGTTGTGTTTCTCGCCGTCATAGCGGCGGGGTTGGTTTGGGAGATACTCAGCCGGGTATGCGGCAATAAAAGCGGGGCGGCTGTGTAAGCCGCCCCTTGTTTGCTTAATCCGCGCGTTTTCGGTGAATATACACGTCTTTTCCGAAACTGCCGATGTAGTGAATTTCTTCCCAGCCGCGTTTTGTCAATTCCGGCTGCGGTGATAGGTCGCCGACCGCATCGCCGGGACAGTTCAGCAGCCAGCCGCCGTATTTGCACACTCTTGAAAATTCAGCTAATTCTGCATCCCAATCTTCACCAAAAACATGCCCGGACATCACGATGTCAAATGTGCCGTCAGGGAACGGCAATTCGGTGACAAGGCCATCCAGTACGCGGACGTTTTTAATGTTTTCCCGAGCGATTTTTTCGCGCATAAATTCACGCATTGTTCCAACAGGTTCGCTCGCGTAAACCCACGCGGCTTTTTCGGCGGCGGCGAAAGCCAAACGCCCTGAACCCGCACCAACATCAAGCACGGTTTTGCTTGTCAAGTCTGTAAGACTGAACAAACGCTCCTTATTCCATCCACGAATGAAGTCGCAGTTTGCCGCCATTTTTTCTGGCGTCGTGTAAATGGTAAAGTCCTCAACGCTTACCAGCGCATAAACCTCCGCCTTGCGGATTTCCGCCGCGTCTGTCAGCGCCGGCGCGTTAGCCGCGATTTCGTCGACCAGCGCCGCACATTCGGGGCAGCGCCGCTTCAGATACCACTTGACAGCAGGGTTTGCGTTCAGCGCGACGCCCATGCTGTATCGCCATTCGGCCTTATCGTTGCGCCAACCGCCCGAGTTCATCATAGAGCGGATTTGAAACCGCTCCAAGAGCAGAAAACTGTTGAAGGAATACTCCTCCGGGTTGATCCAATTCAATGACATATTGTCCTCCTGAATATTAGGAGGGCTAAAGTATCGTCACCCTCCTTGTTTTTGTGGAAGCGATGACTGTGTATTTCATGTTTGACACCCTTTCGTTATGGATTTATCGCATCGCGGCGCAAACCGCGCTACAACCGGGGGAAACGCCTTTCACTCACTCGCGTAATTGTCAAAATACCCCTTGACCAGCACCACCGGGGTGCCTTTGTCGCCGCTGCCGCTGGCGAGGTCGCAGAGGCTGCCGACCAAGTCGGAGAGGTAGCGGGGGGTGGTGCCGAGGCTGTCGGACTTGCCCATAAGCTGGGCGTGTTTTTTTTGTATGCGCTCGACGACAGCGCGGCGGGCTTCTTCGCCCTGTTTGTCGCCAAACTCGTTGTCGGCAATCATTTTGAGCTTGATTTCGTTGGGCAGACCGGCCAAGCCGTCGGTGAAAGCGGGGGAGACGACCGGGTCGGCAAGCTCCCAAATGCCGCCGACGGGGTCTTTGAACGCGCCGTCGCCGTAAATCAGAACCTCCACATGCGCGCCGGTTTTTTCCCGGAGCAGCTTCTGAACGGTTTCAACAAACTCCACGCAGGAATGGGGGAAGAGCTTGACGCGGTCTTCGTCGGTTTTGTTGTGGCCCAGCAGCCCGTATTGCTCGTTGTAACCGCTGCCGTTGACGCTGTGATTGAGCAAATCGTCCAAGCCGATGGGCGAAGCCGCGCCAAGGGAGCGCAGACGGCGCTTGGTCTGCTCACGGGAATGGATATCGGCGGCGATGACGTTCTGGGCATGTTTCAAAATCTCGCCCGCGTCGTTTGCCAGAAGTATCTTCGCGCCGTTGCCGACGGTGCGATACAGCTCCAAATAGTCCACGCCGGTAAACAAATGCTTGGGGCTGCCGAAGCGCGCGCGGAATTCCTCCTCGGTCAGCACGTCGGTATACGGGTTGACGCCAGACAGATACAACTGCTCGGCGGAAACAAGGCGGTTGCCCACTTCGTCGGACGGATAGCTCAACTGGATAACCAGCGAATCCGCGCCCGCCGCGATGCCTTTCAGCACCCCGGCAAAACGGTTGCGGCTCAGGATGGGGAAAACGACGCCCACCGGGCCGGACGGGAATTTAGCCCGCACATCGGCGGCGATTTGCGCCGCCGTCGCGTAATTGCCCTGCGCGCGCGCCACGACGGCCTCGGTAACGCCGACGATATCGCGGTCGCAGAGCTTAGAGCCAGTTTCGGCGCAATACGCCAAGAGAGCGTCCGCCACAATGCCGGGCAGATTGTCCCCCTCGCGGATGATGGGCGTGCGGATGCCGACGGCCTGCGTGCCAAATGTTCTCATACTCATACAATCTATCCCCTCCGACGAAAAGTATACCACACAGCCGGCGCAGTGTCAAACGGGCGCAGGCCTTACTATGATAGCGTAAGAGGAATAACCTCTAATTTATGAAGGAGGAAACCCGGTTATGCCTGAAAAAGCACTCATTCCCCAAGCGGCCGTGGGCGCCGCGGCCGGCGCGGATAAGCACTCCATCAAGGAGGCGGTCTGCGTCCACACCCAAAAGATTTATGACGCCTGCCGTGAACAGCAAGTGACAAGATGTAACACCTACATCACAGCCGGGATTATTCCCGGCTGTTTTTTTATTTACAGAAAATCACGCCCTCCAGCGCACGACGTCAAGCTCCGGCAATGAGTTCAAGCGGCTGCCTTTGGGCTTACGGTAAACGGCGCGCTCAACAACGGACTTGATGAGCTGGTTGCGCTCGTAGGCGGAGCCTTCCTCGTATTTCTCCAAAACATCCCGGAGACGCTTAACGACCGTTTCCGTGTCCGGCTCGTCGCTGACGCCGGACAACTCCTGCCGGACTGCGCCCATTCTGGCTTTCATCTCATCGCGACGGGCGAGGAACGTGTCAACATCATAAACGCCCTGCTCCAGAAGCTCATGTATCTTTTCCAACTGACTGCCCAGCCGGGTCAGCTCGTCTTGAAATTTTTTCTGCAATCCGGCCCGGTTGAACGTCTTCCGAACCTCATACCCGGTGGAAGTCATATCGGAAAGGCTTTGCCGGAGCAGGGAATGAAAAATATCCTCCACCGCCGCCATGCTGCTTGCCATACAGCAGCCGGATGTCGTGCAAAGAAGGATGGGCGAGGCGTGCAGCTTTTTGTAATGCGGCTGGCGCACCATCGAGCGGCCGCAGTTGGCGCAATACAGCACACCCGCGAGCGGATTTTCCAAATGCCCCGCCTGACGGTAGGGAGGGTGATACCGTCCAAGCAACCGCCGGTTAGCCTCGTCAAAAACCTCTTGGCTGACAATCGCCTCGTGCAACCCATCCGTCACAAGCCATTCCTCGCGGGGTTTCAGCCGCTTTATATGCTTTTGCCCCGGCCTTTTCGGCCGGGTGAAAGTGTACTGGTTCCAAACCACTTTGCCGATATAAACCGGGTTGCGGATAATCTTAGCGATGGTTGACCGGGAAAATTTATCCCCGCGCCTCGGGCGGTACCCGGCGGCATGGAGCGTGTCCGCGACGATTTGACAGCCCTTCCCTTCGTTGTAAAGGTCGAACAGCAGCCGCACGCCGTCCGCCTCATGCGCGTCGATGGCGAGCGTGGGCTTCTTGTCAACCCGCACTTGCCGATAGCCAAAAGGCGCGTTAGACATATAGCAGCCCTCCTCGACCGACTTGGCAACGCCGCGCCGAAGACGCCCGCGAATCATCTTATACTCCTCCCGGGCAAACAACGCCTTAAATCCAATCAAAGAATCATCCATATCGTTCGCCATATCGTAAGTCTTGCCCGGCGTGACAATCAAAACCCCCGCGTCCCGGATAGCTTCAAAAATAATCCCTTGGTCACGCATCGCCCCGCGCCCCAGCCGGTCTATATCCATGCAAAGAACAGCCTCATACTTGCCCAGCTCGTCCAGCAGCCGGAGCATCTGCGGCCGCAAATAAAGACTGTCGCCGCTCGCAACCTCCTCATAAACCGCCGCCACCGTCAACCCATTCGCCGCCGCAAACCTCTCCAGCTCCCCACGATGCCGCGCCAGCGTCACATCGACGGTATCGTTCTCTTCAGCCCGCGACTTGCGGAGATACATAGCCGTGACCATGCGCTTACCTCCTCAAAGTGGAATCACCATGCAACATAGATAACCCGCGCCATGTTGCCTTGCCGGTCATTATATAAAGAGCTTGGTATGTTGCAGACAACCTCCATATAAGCACTACCGAGCATGAGTTTATCAAAAAGGTCTCTAAAACTATTCCGGTGAAAATATAGATACCATTCATCTGAGTATGTTCCGCCGGACGGTCGAAACCGAACGCTGAAATAGTTTGGCTCAATGCTGCTGTCAAATCCATAATTGTAATAAGACGAAAGCTCGCCGGTTCCTTTCATGTAAAAGGGCTTGTCTACATTATTTGACATATTGAACTGAACATCTCTGCCGGTAAGCGTAATTCGGTTTTCTTCAAGGTAAGTATCAAACAAGGATTTTTCCGGTTCAACCGGCGGAGGAGGGTTCAGCCAGTCCTCGATGACAATATTGGACGATGAACTGCTGAACTCCCTGTAATCACCAAGCCACGCTTTTTCAAAATCATTGGTCGATAAAATATAAACGGTTTCATCATCGTTTTTTAAGTTGATGCGCAACTGGTAAAAAGGAAGACCGGAACTTTCTACGATAGATTGCACATGGTCAAAAATTACAGAGCAATATTCTGCAAAATCGTTTTCAGTGATGGGTTCAAATAAGTGTATGCTGATATCTGCGGCATTATTGAATTTTGTAACCAACACAAAGTTTAGACCATCAGACATCAGAGGCGAGATGGCATCATTTATTTCAGGTCTGAGAGCTCGAAACTTTGCTTCGGGGATAAAATCCTCATCAACGCACCCCGCCAGCAAAACCAAAGCCAACACCACAAAAAGAACCCGTTTCACAGACAATACGCCCTTTCAAAAATATTTTTTCCATTCGCCAAAATCCGCAGAACTTCTCCGTTGCGCTGTTGTATCCTACAGATAAAAACACCATTCAAGATTTCCCGAAAGAAAAACGCTTGACAACGGCAAACGAGTGTTCTATAATGGGCGAACCAGACGAAAATCCACAATCTGCAAACATAATAAGGAGGATTGTAAACCATGAGGGACGAAAGGGACAAGCTGCCGAATGATGTACATACGCTGGCAAAAAGGCTGTCAGCGCTGCCGGAGGAAAAGCTCAAGGCATTGGAGCGGTTTCTTGATGCTCTAGAAACGCCACATAATCCAGCGCCTTCTCCATGCTGGACGGAGAAAGCCGCATCATCCGCTCAGCCAGAGCCAAAGCCAACCCACTGACAGGCTGCCCATCAGCGCCGACCGGATGCCCGGCCCCGGAAGGACTGGGGTCGTCTGTCTTGCCGAGGAGGTAGTCAATGGATACGTTGAAAAGCGTAGAAAGGGCGGATACCTCGTCAGTTGTAGGCTTGCTCTTTTGGGTTTTCCAGTCATCGACATGGTTTCGGTGCGCCTTGAGAAAACGATTTATCGCTTGGTCAGATATTTTCCTTTTATCGGCGGTCTCTAAAATGCGAGATAATAAAATAGTCATAAAAGCACCCCTTGACATCAGATATTTTCTGAATTATACTAGCCATAGGAACCCCAAAATAAAAAACAGGAGGACTAACCACATGGAGCTGACGGATGAAACGCTAAGAGGGTCTATCCACATTGCGTTGCCGGATGACAGCGAAATCAAGAAACTGCTGATGAACTACTGGGATGCGAGGAATGCGTTAGTGCACTACTTCAAGCGCGAAAACGCCTGTGTCATGCTTAACGCTCAGGAGAATCCAAGCGCAGACGGTCATACGCCTTAAACGCAGCAACAATAGCCTTAGAAATTTCCTCAGAGCCAAAATCCTCGCCGGAATTTTTAGATGGGCCATCAAGCGCCCATCTGACAGCATCAGATATCTCGCGATAAAATTGTTCTGTGTTTTGCGTCTTAGAATTTACACCCAAACACAACACCCCCCTTTTGTGCAACCCCGCCAAACGCGGGGTCGTTTTTTTGTGCACATATACAATAATCAGAATATTTCTGATTATTGTATTGACAGCGGACATATTCAGAGTTATTCTGAATATGTGAACCGTACAAATAAATAATACCACACCAGCGCACACAGTGCAACATATGAACCACGAAAAAAACGAAAGGAGGGGACACAGATGGCGGTACTCAATCGGCGCGGCTCCATCGCGGGGACGGTGGCGTTCAGCATCCGTATAGCGCCGGAGGTCAAGCAAGAGCTGGAAAACTTGGCGTATGAAGAGCGCAAGGCATACGGCTGGCTGGCGGCGGAGCTGCTGGAGGAAGCGCTCCGGGAGCGCAGAAAAGCAGCCGCATCCTAAACCGGAGGCGGCGAAGGCAAGGGGGCAAGCCCCCGAACCATAGACTGTAGAGAGGTGAGCATCATGTCAAAAAGAAAACCGCGCAACCCAGCGGACTACGAGGTCATACATAAAGAAACCCTGCCGGACGGACGGCTCAAAATCATCCTGCGTAACGGAGCGGTCTGCCACGCCGCGCCGCTGCCGGGCGGCGACTGGATGGAGCGCAAGGCGCGGGAGCTGTGCAACATCCAGTACGGCATCATGGAGCGCATAGCGCGGGAAAAAGCCGCCGCCGCCGCTGCGCAGAACGCCGCCACCTAAGGACAACCCTGTAAAGGGCAGTCCTGCACACCCTACGGAAAGGAGGGACAAGCCATGCGCCGCCAAGTGTATAAAACCTGCCCGTACTGCGGGCGAAACAACGACCCGGACGAAAAATGCGAATGCAGAAAGGAGCGAGAGGATTGAGCATCAAAGTTTTGCTGGCATACATGACAGTTCGGCGGCGGAGAGGAGGCTTGCCGCGTTGGGAGCATCTGCGCATCATCGGGCGCAAGCTAAAGCAATAACCGCCCGAGCGGCTTTACCAGAGCCGGCAGCGAGCGGTTAAAGGCAAAGGAGATATAGAACGACTGAACACGACCTTAGTATATCACCTTTTGCCGGAAAAGTCAAGAGAGACAATGATTTTTTTACGGAAGAGGTGACCCCGTGAAGTCGTACATACGGCAAAAGACCATCTACTGCGGCCAGCGCTACCGGGAGGTTGACATTTTCCCCTACACAGACACACAGAAATACAGCTCCGGCAAGCGCCCGAGGGCTGTCAAGGAGAAAATCAGCGAGCCGAAGCAGCGCAACCTAAACGACAAAAACGCCAAGCGCTATTTGACGCAGCTCGTCAACGGAAATTTTACCGAAAGCGACCTGCATATCTCGCTGACTTACGCGCCGGAAAATCTGCCGCGCACGGTCGAGGACGCCGAGCGGATGGCGGGCAACTTCATCCGCCGCCTTAAATATCACCGGGGAAAGCAAGACCTTCCGCCGCTGAAATACATCCTCGTGACCTCTTACCGGGACGGCGCGGACGGAACACCGGCGCGGCTGCACCATCACATCATCGTCAACGGCGGCATCGACCGGGACGCGATAGAGGACATCTGGCGCAAGCCGAGGCGAAAGAACCAAGAAAAAGGCGAGCGGCTGGGCTACATCAACGCCGACCGTCTGCAATCGGAAAACGGAACCTATGCCGCGCTGACGCGGTACATCACCAACCAATCCAACGGCAAAAAACGCTGGAGTTCCTCGCACAACCTCATCCGCCCAGCCGCCAAAACCAACGACTCCCGCTACTCGCGCCGCAAGGTGGAAAAGCTGGCAAAGCAGCCGCCGCCCCGGTCATACTGGGAAAAAAAATACCCCGGCTGGACGCTGACCGACGACCTCTATGGCGCGGAATACATCTACAACGACGCGACCGGAGATTGGAGCATCTACCTAAAACTCCGCCGCATGGAGTAAAACGGAAAGGATTGATTTTTCCATGTTTACAGAAAAGATAGAAGAGCTTCGCGGGAAGCTCGGCGACCTCTGCCGCGAAAACGGCTATCAGCTAAACGTACAGGACAAAGCGTTTCCGATTATGTTTCTGCTGCGCGGCGAAGCTGACCCGCAGACCAGCCTGACGGACAAGCCCGAACCCGAGCGGCCGCCGTCTGCCTTTGACATCATCTTTGCCGACCGCTGCGTCGTCCAATGGAGCGGCAAAGTGACGCTGGACGAGGACGCACACAAAAAAATCGTCAGCACCGCCAAAAAGCTGCACTACCTAATCGTGCAGCAGTATTTCTGCGAAAAAACCCACGGATTGACGGAAGCCGCTTTGAAAATGATGACGGGAAAACCTGTGACGGCGGGGAAGTAGGCGATGAAAATCACGGATGACCGCATAGCGGAATTGGTTGAGCTGGATAGAGCGTCAAAGATTGCTTACTCCTATATATGGGGCGTGTTGAAAAACGCGACGACATACCCGGTAACGCCCCGCGAAAAATGGAACGAAGCTGCCTTAAAAGAATACTATGAAGAGTTTATGACCCGCCGCCGCCATTATGATGAGAAGCTGGAAATCTGGCTAACCCCGGAGGACAAAAAGCAGATACATAAAATCATTAAAAACAGGCTGGAGACGCTCTTGAATGTAGGACAGACGGAACTACTATAAAATACAAAAAAGGAGAGTAAAAGCTATGTTTATCAAAATACCTATAGACAAAATACTGCCGCATCCGAAGAACCCGCGGGGAGACTTGGGGG